>ERZ808245.46-NODE-46-length-89001-cov-5.787242_pt1 | contig 89001 bp, 89 predicted proteins | sample MGYA00521243_ERZ808245 | MGnify/ENA primary metagenome ERZ808245 (study PRJEB31516, sample SAMN03275576) | gut metagenome | biome: mammalia-associated habitat; material: feces | host: Papio cynocephalus | place: Kenya | collected 2012-07-07 ... | reverse complement strand
TCAAGCGCGCCAACATCAACACCGTCGAGGACTTGATCTCCAAGACCGAGGACGATATGATGAAGGTCCGCAACCTGGGCCGCAAGAGTCTCGAAGAGGTCATCAACAAGCTGGCGATGATGGGCCTGTCCCTCGCCAGCGACGACAACAACTGACAGGGGTTGTCGCCTGCGGCAGCGCCGCAGGACGAAGACCCGCTAACTTATCCTGATAAGGAGGAAAACCAACATGCCCGGAACTCGTAAGCTCGGTAAGACTACCGATCAGCGTATGGCGATGCTCCGTCAGCAGGTCACCGACCTTCTGGACAACGGCAAGATGGAAACGACCGTCACCCGCGCCAAGGAGATCAAGCCCCTGGCTGAGAAGATGATCACCCTCGGCAAGAAGGGCGATCTGGCGGCTTATCGTCAGGCGATGGCCTTCATCACCCGCGAAGACGTCTGCAAGAAGACCTTCAAGGAGCTGGCCCCCGCCTATGCTGAGCGCAACGGCGGCTATACCCGCATCGTCCGCACCGGCGTTCGCCGCGGCGACGCTGCCGAGACGGCCATCATCGAGCTGGTCTAAGCATAACAGCGTAAGTAAAAAGTCCTTTTGTATGGCAGATCGCGAAGCCATACAAAAGGACTTTTTATGCTTCTCTGCCGCATGATTGGAAACGCCCGTTTTCCTTGTGGCGCAAAACGCCATTTGTTGCACGCCGCAGTGCATCGGAGGGAAAAGAATGATCCGCAGCCCGTCCCGCAGGGATAAGCGCGCCGCCGGGCGCATAAGCTCCTCCGAGGGGGCGATGGAATGACAAGGAAAAAGCGGCGCGCGCTGCTGTGTATGCTCGCCGTACCGCTGCTGGCGCTTGCGCCGCGTTCGGAGGAAAGACTGCCGGCCTCTGCCGCAGAGCCGGCGGCTGGGCCGGAGAAATATGTGGCGCTGACCTTCGACGACGGCCCATGGCCCGAGACCACCGAGCAGCTGCTCGACGGCCTCGCGGAGCGCGGCGCCAAGGCGACCTTCTTCCTGATCGGCGAGCAGATCGCCGGACATGAGGACACCGTGCGCCGCATGGCGGATGAGGGGCATCAGGTCGGCAATCACACCTTTACGCACATGGATCTCAGCCGCGGCGACCCCGCCGAGCGCCTGCGCGAGATCGCCGCGACCGACGAGGCATTGCGCACGCTGCTGGGCGACGGCGACTATTGGCTCCGCCCGCCGTGGGGCTTTCTCGCCCCGCAGACCGCTGCGGCGGTCGAGGTGTCGATGGTCTACTGGTCGCTGGATACGGAGGACTGGCGCAGGCTGGACGCCGACGCTGTGGCGCAGGACATCATCGACCATGCTCGCGACGGCGACATCATTCTCCTGCACGACCCTTACGCCACCAGCGTCGAGGCGGCGCTGCGCGCCATCGACGCCCTAACCCCGCAGGGCTACCGCTTCGTCACCTTGGAGGAGCTCTTTCGGCAAAAGGGCGTCGAGCTGGAGCCGGGAAAGCTCTACATCCGTCCCAACGAGCTCAAGCGGATTGCGTGAGATAGAGAAAAAGAGCTGCCGAAGTGAGGCTTCGGCAGCTCTTTTTGATTACGATTTGTCGAATATGCGCGAAAAATTACAGCATGTTGAGAACGAGCGTCAAGACGATGAACGCAGCGCCGACCCACTTGGTCGCGCGGGCGAGTTTGGCGTCCATGCTCTTGGCCTTGTTCTTCGCCATAAAGGAATCGGCCACGCCGCCGATGGCGCCGCTCAGACCGGCGGACTTGCCGCTCTGGAAGAGCACGATGCCAATGACGATCAGACCACAGATAAGCTGAAGAATGGTGATAAACAGTTCCATAACAGGAGACCTCCAATCAGTTGATAAACGCAGAACGCGCTGTATTCACAGGATGTAATCATACCACAGTCCCGGGCAAAAAGCAAGCGGAAATTAGCAGTTTTTCACCCAAAACGCAGCGAATGTGCAAAGTCTCAAGGGACCTTGCACATTCGCAGTAAGCTCCGGCGGGAAGGAAGATCGGGATGGGGGGTGCCGGAGTTTCCTCGGTAGCGGGTGAATATGAATTTATATTCGCAAATCAAGATGATGACATAGTATAAGAGGATATTCATGCAAAGTCAATCGGTTTGATATTCAAAATTCGCACACAATAATTAAATTTTCTTATGCAAAATGACAAGAATCCGTTGCAGATGCAGAAGAGACTTGCAATCTAAAAAGAAAAGAGATAAAATACAAAAACATCGAGCATATACAGAATGAAAATACGCAAAACGGCTGTATGCACCGAATGAAATCTCAAAAGTACAAGGGCGCATCTCGGCTCGTTCGCGAGATGTGCGGGAAGTGAGGATAGGATATGAATACGACCTACGGAGTGCTCAACAACTCAAGCCTGATCATTGATACCGACAAGCTGCGTGAAAACGTGCGCACGATCCTGCGCTCACTCCCGGCGGGGACGAAGCTCATCCCCGTCGTCAAGGATGACGCCTACGGCATGGGGATGGTCGGCGTCGCGCGGACGCTCAGCGCCTTTCCGGAGATCGGCTGCTTTGCCGTCGCCAACGTCTCCGAGGGCGTGACGCTGCGCCGTGAGGGCATCCGTCAGGACATCTTGATCATGGGCAGCACGCTGCCGTTCCAGTATGCGCCTGCGGTCGAATGTGACCTAACCGTGACCGTCTCGCGCCTCGGCATGGTGCCGGAGCTTGCGGAGCTCTGCAAGGCGCAGAGCAAGCCGCTGAACGTGCAGATCAAGCTGGAGACCGGTATGCACCGCATCGGCGTGGAGCCGGGCGAGGAGCTCGCCGCGCTGATCGGGGAGCTCAAGGCGGCGCAGGAGTGGGTCCGTGTCACCGGCGCGTTCTCCCATTTCGCGTGGCCCGGCAACGCCGAGGTCTGCGAGACGCAGTATCAGAGGCTGCTTGCCGGCGTGGAGCAGCTCAAGGCGGCGGGCATTCCGGTCCCGATGTGCCACATCAGCGCCTCGGAGAGCTCCGAGCTCTTCCCGCAGTACGCGCTTGACGCCGTGCGCATTGGCCGCCGGCTCTATATGGACCATCCGAAAAAGCCGCTCGGAAACATTCAGGAGGTCGTTTCCTGGCGCAGCTATCTCACCAACGTCAAGCAGCGCCGCGCGGGCGACTCGCTCGCCTACTTCGGCAAGTACGTTCTGGATAAGGATACCGTCGTGGCGACCGTTGGCGTCGGCTACGGCGACGGCCTGAACGAAAAGCTCGTGGCCTGCCACGCGCCGGTGCTCGTGGGCGGCAAGCGCTGCCCGCTGCTGGCCTGCTGCATGGACCAGTGCTTCGTGGATGTCACCGGCGTGGAGGATGCCAAGGTCGGCGACGAGATCACCTTCTTCGGCTACGACAGCGACGGCAACTTCCTCTCCTCGCAGGAAACGGCGAACCTCATCGGCGACGACGAGGGCTGCGGCCTGACCTCCGCGCTGATGCACCGCGTCGCCCGCGTATTCCACTGATTTCCGCGCGGCGTGTGCCGCGTGTGCCAGTGAACGGTTATTTTTGCATACATCGTTGCATAATTTTTGATATTACAGTATAATAGCCACAGGACCACGCATGAAAAAACATACGGTGGGGGTAGGCTATGAAGAGTAAGCGACAGGAGAAGATCCTTGAACTGATCACGCAGTATGCGATCGAAACGCAGGAGGAGCTGCTCGAGCGACTTTCCGAATGCGGCATCCCCAGCACACAGGCGACCGTTTCCCGCGACATCAAGCAGCTGCACCTGTATAAAGAGCCGTGCGGCGGCGGACGCTACCGCTACGCCTCCTCGGCGCGCTCGACGGGCTACGACTTTAACGACCGGCTCCAACGCATCCTGCGCGAGTGCAGTCTGAGCGTAGATTACGCGCAGAACCTTGTGGTCCTCAAGACGATGCCGGGTCTTGCCAGCGCGGCGGGCGCGGCCTTCGACGCGATGGACGACCTGCCCGCCATGATCGGCTGCGTCTGCGGCGACGACACGGTGCTCGTCGTCATGCGGGATGAGGCCTCGGCGCAGAGCTTCTGCGAGGAGCTGAGCGGACTGTGCAAGTAAAAAACGATCGGAAAAGGCAAGGCGTCCGCCTTGCCTTTTCTCCTGCCCTGTGCTATAGTTTTCCGAGAATCTCAGGAAGGCAGGTCACGCCATGAAAACAGAAAGAGCCTATCCCCGCTTCACCATCACCGCCAAGGGGACCCGCTGGGTCGAGGGCGGCCACCCGTGGATCTACGCGCAGGAGATCGTCTCCGCGCCCGAGGGCGTGGAAAACGGCGCGCTCGTGGACGCGGTGAGCGAGAAAGGGAAATACCTTGGCAGCGGCTTTTTCTCCCGCGAGAGCAAGATCCGCATCCGCCTGCTCTCCCGCAACGCGAACGACCGCTTCGACGCGGACTTCTGGCGCCGCCGCATCCGCTACGCCTGGGACTACCGCAAGACCGTCATGGGCGCGGACGTCTCCTGCTGCCGCGTCATCTTCGGTGAGGCGGACGGCTTCCCCGGCCTGACGGTGGACCGCTTTGAAAGCCTGCTCGTCACGCAGACGCTCTCCGTCGGCATGGAGCGCATCAAGGCGATGCTTTTTCCGCTGCTCGTCGAGGTTCTCGCCGAGGACGGCGTTGTGATCGACGGCGTTTACGAGCGCAACGACGCGGCGATCCGCGCCCTTGAGGGCATGGAGCAGGGGAAGGGCTGGTTCTCGCTCGGAGGCAGGGAGGCGCCCGCGAGTGCTGTAACGGAGATCTGCGAGAACGGTGTCTATTACCGTGTGGACGTGGAGAACGGCCAAAAGACCGGCTTCTTCCTCGACCAGAAGTACAACCGCCTCGCGGTCGCGCGCCTTGCCCGCAGCCGCCGCGTGCTCGACTGCTTCACCCACACCGGCTCCTTTGCGCTCAACGCCGCGCGGGGCGGCGCGGAGCACGTCACTGCCGTGGACATCTCACAGAGCGCCATCGATATGGCCCGCTCGAACGCCGTACGCAATGGGCTGGAGGGCCGCATGGACTTCCTAACCGCGGACGTGTTCGACCTTCTCACCGAGCTGGAGAAAAAGGGCGGCAAGCCGTATGACTTCATCATCCTTGACCCGCCGGCCTTCACCAAGTCGCGCAAGACGGTGAAGAGCGCCGAGCGCGGCTATAAGGACATCAACCTCCGCGCCCTGCGGCTGCTGCCGCGCGGCGGCTACTTTGCCACCGCCTCGTGCAGCCACTTCATGCCGAGCGAGCTGTTTGAAAAAATGCTGCGCTCCGCCGCGCTGGACGCGGGCGTGGAGCTGCGTCAGATCGAGGCCCGTCAGCAGTCCCCCGACCATCCGATCCTTTGGAACGTGCCGGAAACGGACTACCTCAAATTCTACCTCTTTCAGGTGGTGTAAAGGAGAAGCGCCATGTACCATTGCTTTCGCCTGCATCGCGGCGACGATCTGTATGAGAGCATCCAACGCTATGCCTCCGCGCACCGTATCGCCGCAGGCGTCGTGCTCTCCGCCGTCGGCTGCGTCTACCGCTGGGAGCTGCGCGACGCGAGCGGCGTCGATGTGCAAAGCGGCACGGAGGACGTGGAGATCGTCTCGCTCATGGGCACCGTCAGCGAGCACGGCAGCCACCTGCACGCGAGCTTTGCCCGCCGTGATCTGAGTGTGTTCGGCGGACACCTGCGCCCCGGCTGCCTCGTGAACACCACAGCGGAGATCGTTCTCGCCGAGCTGCCGGACACCGTCTTTACCCGCGAGCGCGACGAGACGACCGGCTACGAGGAACTGGCGATCCAAAAAAAGATAGACATTTCTAATTGATCTGTATTTTCGATAGAAAACTTAAATACATCGCCGAATCCGGGCGCGAAAAAGAGAAAAATTTGGCGGATTTGAACAATTTCTGAAAAAGAGAAAGAAAACGGCTGCTTTGCAGCCGTTTTCTCCGTTCCTCGTTCAGAGCGCGTTAAAATCCCTGTTGACAAGCGGCGAAAAAATGGGTATCCTGTCCTTAGTTCGTAGAAGCCCCTTGAATCCGCAGGGAGACTGGGGGTGGAGATGGCTCTGGAAAATCTCAGCAATGAGTGCCGAAGGTGTAAGGCCCCGCGCGGGCTGAATCTCTCAGGCAAAGAAGACAGGGCAGGAAACCGCTATGCGGTTTTGCTGCGCTGTTTTTTCATGGATGGGAATTTGGATTAGGGCTGTCGATTTCTTCGGCGGCCCTGTTTTTTGCTTTGCCTGCAAAGCGAGAGGAGGAAGAAAAGCGGGGCACTACATTTTTAGGAGGAAATTTCCCATGACTGAAGCACTTCTCCCCATTGTGCAGAAGATCAACGGCTACCTGTCCGACTACATTCTGGTCGCGCTGCTCATCGCCGTTGGTCTGTGGTACTCCATCAAGACCCGCTTCGTGCAGGTCCGTCACTTCAAGGAGGGCTGGAACAGCGTGTTCGGCAGCCTCAGTCTCCGCGGCGGAAAGCAGGAGAGCGGCATGAGCTCCTTCCAGGCGCTCGCCACCGCCATCGCGGCGCAGGTCGGCACCGGCAACATCGTCGGCGCGTCCGGCGCGATCCTCACCGGCGGCCCCGGCGCCATCTTCTGGATGTGGGTCATCGCCTTCCTCGGCATGGCGACCATCTACGCGGAAGCCACGCTCGCGCAGGAAACGCGCACCGTGGATAAGGACGGCAACGTCCTCGGCGGCCCTGTTTACTACATCACCACCGCCTTCAAGGGCGGCTTCGGCAAGTTCCTCGCAGGCTTCTTCGCCGTCGCCATCATTCTGGCGCTCGGCTTCTTCGGCTGCATGGTGCAGTCCAACTCCATCGGTGAGACCTTCTCCAACGCCTTCAACGTGCCGACGTGGATCATCGGCGTGGTACTCGTTGCCATCTGCGGCTTCATCTTCCTCGGCGGCGTGCAGCGTCTTGCCTCCGTGACCGAGAAGGTCGTGCCCATCATGGCGGCCATCTTCCTGCTCGGCGGTCTGATTGTCCTCATCGCCCGCATCAAGTACATTCCCGCGACCTTCGGCATGATTTTTAAATACGCCTTTGCCCCACAGGCGATTATCGGCGGCGGCTTCGGCGCGGCGCTGAAGATCGCCCTCTCTCAGGGCGCGAAGCGCGGTCTGTTCTCCAATGAGGCCGGTATGGGCTCCACGCCCCACGCCCACGCGCAGGCCAACGTCAAGAACCCTCACCAGCAGGGCGTCGTCGCCATGATCGGCGTGTTCATTGACACCTTCGTGGTCCTCACCCTCAATGCCCTCGTCATCATCTCCACCCTCTACACCGAGGGCGGCCCGCTCCACGGCTGCGGCGCGGCTGCGGCGCAGGACGTGCTCAAGAAGACCAACCTTGCCCAGACCGCCTTCGGCGTCGTCTTCGGTGAGAGCGCGGGCGCGATGTTCGTCGCGGTCTGCCTGTTCTTCTTCGCCTTCTCCACCATCCTCGGCTGGAACCTCTTCGGCAAAATCAACATGGCCTACCTCTTCGGTCAGAAGTCCACGGTCGTCTACACCGTCATCGCGCTGGTGTTCATCTTCCTCGGCACGCTGACCTCCAGCGACCTCGTGTGGGAGCTGAGCGATATGTTCAATAACCTCATGGTCATCCCCAACGCCATCGCCCTCTTTGCCCTGACGGGTATGGTCGTCAAGCATGTGAACGGCACGCCCGAGGCGGACCGCTGGGAGTAATTCCTCCCGAAAACAGCAGATAAAAAATCGCTTCCCGATCAGGGAAGCGATTTTTTACGTTATTTGACCACGCCGAACTGATAGAGATGATCGCGCCATTGCACATAGTAGGGCGCGCGGACGTGAACGCCGTCGCCGGAGTAGTCGGCGCGCAGCGCGCCGTTCTCGTCGTCGAAGAGCGGATTGAGATCGAGGTAGAAGACCGTTTTGCCGTCCGCCAGCTGCGCGATGGCGGCGTTGCGCTCGTTGATGACCTCGTTTTTGAAGTAGGAGCTATCCGACTTCTTCTGTGTAGTGTGGAAGATGGACTGGATGAAAATGACCGCGTCGGGCTGCTTTTCACGCACGAGGTCGAGCAGCGTTTTGTACTGAGCCGCCCAGTCCGCGGCGGTGTAAGCGCCGATCTCGTTGATGCCGAGGAGGATATAGACCTTGCCGAACTGTCTCGTGCCGAGCGCCTCGGCGAGCGTGACCTTTTTGCCGTCCAGCTCAATGAAGCTCTTTTCCGTGGCGTCCTTTACCGTTAGGCCGTTTTTGGTGAAGTAGGTCGCGTTGCTCAGCCCCGCATAGTCGTGGAAGCCGTCGGTGTGCGAGTCGCCGATAAAAAGCGCGTCGTCAAAATAGCTTGCGTCCACCGTGGTAAATTGGCTGACCGGCTCCTCCGGCTCGTCGGAGATCACCGGGTCGACCACCTCGGGCGGCTGGGGCAGAAGATCGGGCACGGGGCTTGGGATCGACTCGGACACACCAGGTATCGTCCATGGGAAGACGCCGCTTTCGGCGGCATCAAAAAAGGCGGCGATGGCGGGCGTGTTCTCACCCAGCGCGTCGAGGTACTGCTTGTAAGCGCCGGTGGGGTCGAGCGCGGTGAAGGAATTGAGCGCCGCGGCGCTCACCGCGCACAGCCACAGCAGGGGAGAAAAGTGGGACATGGAATGACCTCCTTCGGGAAAATTCAGAAGCGGGCGTAGAGGAACGGGTTGCCCGTGCCGGTCGCGATGAGATAGAGGCACAGCCAGAACACCGCGAACAGCGGCAGCCAGACGAGCGGCGTCGCGCGGTATTTTTCATAGAAGCGGCGCGGCCACGGCGTAGCGAGAAGAATACCGAGAGCAAAGAGCCACCAGTAGCTCTTGAGCTGGCGCAGAAGGTCGCCGGCAAACACGCTCTCGCCGCTGCTGAGGAAGGGATAGAGACGGGAGAAGTAGTTCCTCAGCTCGCCGAGGTCGGAGATGCGGAACACCACCCACGTCTGCGGGATGAGGAAGAGAAAATAGAGACGCGCGAGGAAGCGATGACGCTCTAAAAAGCCGCCGATGCAAAACTTTTCCAGCGCGATGAACACGAAGAGCACGAGACCCCACAGGACGAAATTCCACGCCGCGCCGTGCCAGAGGCCCGTGAGCGTCCACACGGCGAACAGGCTCAGAAGAAGCCGGCGCTTGCCGTTCCGGCTGCCGCCGAGCGGGATGTAGAGGTAGTCGCGGAACCAGGTGCCGAGCGTGATGTGCCAGCGCCGCCAGAATTCGGAGATGGAGCGCGAGCAGTAGGGCAGGTCGAAATTGCGCGGGATCACAAAGCCGAGCATACGGGCAAGTCCCATCGCCATGAGCGAGTAGCCCGCGAAGTCATAGTAAAGCTGCAAACTGTAGCCCGCCGCGCCGAACCACGCCAGCGGCGCGGAAAGATAGGCAAAGCCGATGCGCTCGAGCGCCGTCCAAAGCGAGGCGAGCTGGTCGGCAAGGATGACCTTGCAGCCAAGTCCGACCACGAAGAGCGAAAAGCCGCCCTCGACCGCAGCGCGGGAGAAGGGACGCTTCGTGTGCAGCTCCGCGCTCACATCGCGCAGGCGCAGGATGGGACCCATCGTAAGCTGGGGGAACATCGCCTGAAAGGCGGCATAGTCCAAAAGGCTGCGCTCGGCCTCGGCGTCGCCGCGGTAGACGTCCGCGACGTAGGCGATACTTTGGAACACATAGAAGCTCACGCCGAGCGGCAGGGCGACGCGGAAAAAGGAAAAGTCGGTATTCGTCAGTCTGCCCAAATTTTCCAGAAACCAACCCATGTACTTGAAATAGAAAAGACTGCCCACGTCGCACGCGAGCGCGAGCACAAACCAGGCGCGCCGCTCATCGCCGTGCGCGTCCTCGATCAGCCGCCCCGCGGCGAAGTTGACGAGGATGAGCGCAAGCAGCACGAGAAGCGCGCCCGTACCCGCGCCGAGCCAGTAGAAGAGCAGGCTCCCCAGCGCGAGCACGGCGTTGCGGAAGCGGGCGGGGACGATATAGTATACCGCCAGAAAGGCGGGCAGAAAATAAAAGAGAAACGGTAAGGTCGAAAAGCTCACGGTGGATGCTCCTACAGTAAAATGAAAAAGGAAGAGAGGTTTACAAACGGCGGAATGCGTGCTACAATATCCGCACTGTCGGCGGCCGTATCATCCTATTGTAGGTTCTTCGGCGCCGTTCGTCAACAACAAAACGGTTACAAATTTCAGGAAATGAGCAGGAGGCGGGCGAGACGGTGAGTAAGGAAAAAATTTTTGCGCTGCTCAGCGCGCAGGCGGGAGCTTTCGTCTCCGGCGAGGATATCTCCTCGCAGCTCGGCATCTCCCGCGCGGCGGTGTGGAAGGCGGTCGGCGCCCTGCGGCGCGACGGCTACACCATCGAGGCGCAGACGGGACTGGGCTATCGGCTGGCCGATTCGCCGGACGTGCTCAGCGAGCGCGAGCTGCGCCGCCGTCTCGGCGGGACGAAAACCGTCGGGCGCACGCTCGAGTGCTTTGAGAGCGTGGACTCCACGAACAGCTTTCTCAAGCGCGCCGCCGCGACGGGCGCGCCGGACGGCGCGGTGGCCGTGGCCGACGAGCAGACCGCGGGCCGTGGACGGCGCGGCCGCAGCTTCTCCAGCGGCCCGGGGCGCGGCGTGTATCTGTCCGCGCTGCTGCGCCCGCAGCTCACGCCGGAGAAGATATTGCCCCTCACGGCGCTCGGCGCGGTGGCGGCCTGCGATGCGGTGGAACGCACCTGTGGCGTGCGGCCGCAGATCAAGTGGACGAACGATCTTGTCTTGAACGGCAAGAAGCTCAGCGGCACGCTCACCGAGTTGTCGCTCGAGGGCGAGAGCGGCGCGCTGCAATACGCCGTCATCGGCATCGGCGTCAACTGCAACAACGCGCTCGAGGACTTCCCGCCGGAGCTCCGCGATGTGGCGACCTCGCTCTATCTCGAGACCGGGAAGCGCGTGCAGCGCGCGGCGCTGGCCGCCGCGCTCATCGAGGAGCTTGACAAGCTCTACGCCGCGCTGCAAAGCGGCGACACGGCGTCCTACCTCACGGCCTACCGCCGCGACTGCCTGACGCTCGGACGCGAGGTGCAGCTTTTGTGGCAGGATGTAAAGGAGAAGGTCACGGCGCTGGACGTGGACGATCAGTTCGGCCTTGTCGTGCGCCGCGCGGACGGAACGGTCGAGACCATCCGCACGGGGGAGGTCTCCGTGCGCGGTTTATACGGCTATGTGGAATAAAAAGGAGACGCTATGGCAAAGAGACTCTGGGAACTGTTTTATACCTTCGCCAAGGTCGGTGTGATGACCTTCGGCGGCGGCTACGCGATGCTGCCCATTTTGCAGCGCGAGGTCGTGGAGAATAAGGGCTGGGCGACGGAGGAGGAGCTGGCGGACTGGTTCGCCATCGGTCAGTGTACCCCGGGTGTCATCGCGGTGAACACCGCGACCTTCGCAGGACGCAAGGTGCTGGGCAATGTCGGCGGCGTGGTCGCGACGCTCGGCGTCGTGTTCCCCTCGCTCATCATCATTTCGCTTCTCGCCGGCGTCATCACGACCTTTGCCGAGGTCGCGTGGGTCAGGAACGCCTTCGCGGGCATCCGCGTGTGCGTGTGCGTGCTGATCTTCAACGCGGTGGTGAAGCTGTGGAAGAAGTCCGTCGTCGATAAAAGGACGCTGGCGCTCTACGCGGTCATTCTGCTCGCGTCGCTGCTCACCGACCTCTCGCCGGTGATCTTCGTGCTGTTCGCGGCGGTCAGCGGCATTGTGCTGCAGGCTGCGCTCAGGAAAGGCGGTGAGGCGGAATGATGCTCTATTTACAGCTCTTCTGGGAATTTTTCAAGACCGGCCTTTTCGCCATCGGCGGCGGCATGGCCACGCTTCCGTTCCTCTACGATATGGCGGATAAGACCGGCTGGTTCACCCGCGCGCAGCTCGCGGACATGATCGCCGTGTCCGAGTCCACCCCCGGCCCCATCGGCGTCAACATGGCGACCTACGTCGGCTTCCTGGCCAAGGGCGTGCCCGGCGCGGTGACGGCGACCGTCGGCCTCATTGTGCCGAGCGTCATCGTGATCCTCATCGTCGCGGCCTTCCTGCAGGCGTTCCGCGACAGCAAGTACGTCGCGGGCGCGTTCTACGGCCTGCGTCCCGCGTCCACCGCGCTCATCACGGCGGCGGGACTTGTCGTGGTGCAGGAGACCTTCTGGCTCACCGGCGGCGTGCTTTTCTGGCAGGGGATCATCCTTGCCGCCGTGCTGCTCGTGCTCACGCGCTGGGTCAAGCAGACGAAGAACTGGCACCCCATCGTGTTCATCGGCCTCTCCGCCCTCGTGGGCGTGGTGTTCCGCTTCGCGGGCGCATAAATGCAAAAAGAAAAAGCAGCCGGCCGGCTGCTTTTTTTGCTGTGTGCCTTGCTCAGTCCTCGCTCGCGATGTGATTGGCGATGCGCTGCATGATCATGTCGAGCGCGACGAGGTTGTGCCCGCCCTCGAGCACGATGATGTCCGCGTACTTGCGGCTCGGCTCGACGTACTGCTCGTGCATGGGCTTGACGGTCGTAAGGTACTGCGTGATGACGCTCTCGAGCGTGCGGCCACGGTCGCGGATGTCGCGCAGGGCGCGGCGCAGGATACGCACGTCGGCGTCGGTCTCGACGAAAATCTTGATGTCGAACATATCGCGCAGGGTCGGGTCCTGGAAAATGAGGATGCCCTCGACGATGATGACCTTGGTGGGGAAGACCTCGACGGTCTCGTCCGTGCGGTTGTGGTCCACATAGGAGTAGACGGGGCACTGGATGCTGCGGCCCGCCTTGAGCGCCTTGAGATGCTCGACGAGCAGGCTCGTTTCAAAGGCGTCGGGATGGTCATAGTTGACCTTGGAGCGCTCCTCGTAGGTCTTGCCGTCCTGCCGCTTATAGTAGCTGTCGTGTCCGATGACGGTGACGGCGTCGCCGAAATGCTCCTTGAGATGGCGCGTGAGCGTGGTCTTGCCGGAGCCGGTGCCGCCGGCGATGCCGATGAAAATGGTGCTCATAGGCGTGATATCCTCCCCCGTTGTTCGCTTGTCTGTCTCTATTATAAAAAGCGCGGCGGCAAATTGCAAGGGCGATCGCCCGCCGGCGAAAAAATTTCCTCGAAAAAAGGGAAGAACGGTTGACGGCGGGGCAAAAAGAAAGTATTATGTAAATAAGTTTTTCACGCGGACGCTCCGCGTCCGTGTTCTCGGGAGGAAAATGTATGGACCTCATCAAATGCCCCGTCTGCGGAGAAAAGTATTCCTCAAGCTATCGCCGCTGTCCCTTCTGCGAAGAGGAGGACCGTCCGCGCAAGGCGGCCGCCAAGCGCAAAGGCAGGCATCACGTCGCGGAACGAAAGCACACGCACTCCGCCCGCGGACCGCTCATCGCGGTGCTGCTGGTGGTGCTGGTCGTCCTTTCGTGGTATCTCTTCGGCGGCAAATTCATGGAGAAAATTCAGGAGGACCGCGCGAACGATGTGGAGAACGTCGACCCCGCGCCGGTCGATCCCGCGACGGACAATCCGGCGACGGACGATCCATCGGATACGCCGATTGATCCCATCGAAACGCCCGATGACCCCGCGGTCACGCCCGACGAGCCTGCCCCGCCGGTGGTGGACCCGGAGCCGGCGACGCCCACGGTCGATCCCTCGGTGCTGACGGTCGGGACGAACGTCGGCACGACGCTGAAGAAGGACGCAGAAGGCCGCTTTGACTGCACGATCGGAATGAACGATTCCATTCAGCTCATTCTGCGCGGAACCGACGCGGCGGCGACCTGGTCGAGCGAGGACACCTCTGTGGTGACGGTCAGCACGGACGGCAAGCTCAAGCCGGTCAAGGCCGGCACGGCCAACGTGACGGCGAGCGTCGGCGGCGTCACGGTCCGCTGCGTGGTGCGCATCAACAATTAAAGGCTGACAGAGAACGACCCCTCGGGGTCGTTCTGTTTTTGCTATGCAAAAGCATAGCAAAATTGAAATGTGCCCTTTCCTCGCCCCTGCGGGGCAACCGGAAAGGATGCACAAAAGCTTCATGCGTCAGCATTTGCGCCTATTTGCGGTGCTGTGCTCGTGCATGAAGTTTTATACACTGTCTATTGAAAGTGCGCCGGTTATGTGATAGGATATCCTTGTACCAATAGTACTTGAAAAATAACGGATGGAAACGATACCATGGATCGACGGAGCTTGCTGGACCGCGCGGCGAAAAGCGCGGAGGAGCGTGTGCTTTTAGGGCACATATTGGATAAATATGACCAGTGCCGACAGCGGAATCTGCCCGCGAACACGGCGTTTTTAAGCCCGGCCGAGGCACAGGGCGCGCGGGACCTGCTCCGCGCCGCCGCGATCCACGAAGGCTTCGCCTTCCTCGGCGGCTACGAGGGTGCGGAGCGCCGGATGCTCTTTTTCCTGCCCGACTGGCAGGAGGAGGCCGACACGTCCGGCGCGATGGCGTTCCTCCGCGCGGCGTGGCACGAGAGCGAGCACCCCACGCACCGCGACCTGCTCGGCAGCCTCATGGCGCTCGGCGTGGAGCGCGAAACGCTCGGCGATATCCTCGTGAGCGAGGGGAGCGCGGACCTCATTGTGAGCGCGGGCGTCGCGCAATATCTGCTCGACAACTGGACGGGCGCGGGACGCACGGCGCTGCGCCTGACGGACATCGGCGCGGATGCGCTGCGCGTGCCGGAGCAGAGGGTCAAGGAAATTCGGGACACGGTGGCGACGCTGCGGCTCGACGCCGTGACCGCCGCGGGCTTTTCCATGAGCCGCGGCAAGGCCGCGGAGCTGATCGCCGCGGGACGGGTGCAGAAAAACTACCGCGAGGTCACCAAGGGCGACGCTCCCGTCGCGCAGGGCGATATCATCTCCGCGCGGGGTCTCGGCAAATTCGAGGTCGCCGAGGTCGGCGGCCTGAGCAAAAAGGGGCGCACGGGCATCCTGCTGCGCCGGTATCTGTAAGGAGAGATGCAAGATGGAACAAAAGAAGATCGACCGCATCAACGAGCTTGCCAAGCTCGCGAAGGAGCGGGAGCTGACCGACGAGGAGAAGGTCGAGCGCGCGGCGCTGCGGCAGGAGTATGTGAACTCCGTGCTCGGCGACCTGAAAAATCAGCTCAACAACACCTACGTCATGGACGAAAAGGGCAACAAGACCAAGCTGACCCGGTGGAGCGAGGACCGTAAGCTCGGCAAGTAAATTCGACGTTTTTCGCGCCCGCGGGCGCGTATGCTGAAAAGAGGGAGGACAAGCGCCATGGAGCATTTTGATCTCGCCGCCTTTTATGGCGGCAGCGCGACGGAGCTGTACCGCACGCTCGGCGCGCACCGCACACCGGACGGCTGGGTGTTCCGCGTCTGGGCGCCGCACGCGCGGAGCGTGAGCGTCGTGGGCGATTTCTGCGCGTGGGACCCCGCCGCGCATCCGATGCGCCGTCTCGACGGCGGCATCTGGGAGACGGAGGTCGTGGGCCTTTCGGAGTATGACACCTATAAATTCGCCGTCACCGCCCAAAGCGGCGCGGTGACCTTCAAGGCCGACCCCTACGCCTTCCACGCCGAGACGCGCCCCGGCACGGCGAGCAAGCTCTACGAGCTTGCGGGCTACGACTGGGGCGACGGCGCGTATCTTGCGGCGAAGCAGCCGGTCTATGACCGCCCGCTCAACATCTACGAGGTCCACCTCGGCTCGTGGCGGCGGCGCGAAAACGGTGATTTTTACGACTACCGCTCGCTCGCGGACGAGCTGAGCGAATACGCCGCCGACCTCGGCTACAACTGCGTGGAGCTGATGCCCGTGACCGAGTATCCGCTCGACGATTCATGGGGCTACCAGTGCACCGGCTACTTCGCGCCGACCTCGCGCTACGGCACGCCGCACGACTTCATGTACTTCGTGGACACGATGCACCGAAGGGGCATCTCCGTCATCCTCGACTGGGTGCCCGCGCACTTCTGCAAGGACGAGCACGGCCTCATCGACTTCGACGGCGAGCCCTGCTACGAGTACGCCGACCCGAAAAAGCGCGAGCACGCGGGCTGGGGTACGCGCGTATTCGACTACGGGCGCGGCGAGGTGAAGAGCTTCCTGCTCTCGTCCGCCGCCTACTGGCTGCGGGAATATCACCTCGACGGTCTGCGCGTGGACGCGGTGGCGTCCATGCTCTACCTTGACTACGGGCGCGAGGCGGGGGAGTGGACGCCGAACAAAAACGGCGGACACGAGAATTTAGAGGCCATCGACTTCCTGCGCGCGCTCAACACCGCCGCCTTTGCCGTCGACCCGAACGTGATGATGGTGGCGGAGGAATCGACCGCGTGGCCGCTCGTGACCTATCCGGTCTCGGACGGCGGGCTGGGCTTCAACCTCAAGTGGAACATGGGCTGGATGAACGATATGTGCCACTACCTCAAGCTCGACCCGTGGTTCCGCCAGTTCCATCATAAGGACCTCACCTTCTCGCTGATGTACGCCTTTTCCGAAAACTTCGTGCTGCCCATCTCGCACGACGAGGTGGTGTACATGAAGGGCAGCCTGCGCGGCAAGATGCCGGGCGACGAGTGGCGGCAGCTCGCGGGCGTGCGCAGCTTCATGGTCTATATGCTCACGCACCCGGGCAAGAAGCTCACCTTCATGGGCGCGGAGCTGGGCCAGTGGCACGAGTGGGATTTTGCCGGTCAGCTCGACTGGTATCTGCTTGAAAACGACGCCAACCGCAGGATGCAGGATTTCTTCCGCGCGGTCAACCGGTACTACCTGTCAAACCCCGCGCTTTGGCGCGTCGACTTTGACTGGGCGGGCTTTGAGTGGCTCGTCGCGGACGACAATGAGGATAACACCGTCGTCTTTGTCCGCCGTGACGGCGCGGGCGAGGAGCTGCTGGTCGCGGTCAACTTCTCGCCCAACGGATACCGCGATTACCGCTTCGGCGTCCCGCCGAGGAAAACGTGGCGCGAGGAGCTTTCCACGGACGATACCGCGTTCGGCGGCACGGGCGAGTGGCGCAACGAAAGGCCGATCAGAACGCAGCCGCTCCCCTCGCACGGACGCGAGCAGTCCATTGCCATCACTATCCCCCCGCTCGGCGCGGTCATCCTGCGCGGCGCGGGCGAATATAAGAGACCGAAAGCGAAAAAAAGCAAGGCAAGGGAGGAATTACCGGCATGAAAAAAGAGTGCATCGCCATGCTGCTCGCCGGCGGGCAGGGCAGCCGCCTTTACGTCCTGACGGAGAACATGGCAAAGCCCGCCGTCCCGTTCGGCGGGAAGTTCCGCATCATCGACTTTCCCCTTTCCAACTGCGCAAACTCCGGCATCGACACCATCGGCGTGCTCACGCAGTACCGCCCGCTGGAGCTCAACCGCTACATCGGCAACGGCCAGCCATGGGACCTTGACCGCTCGGACGGCGGCGTACACATTCTCCCGCCCTACCAGAGCGCGGACGGCGCGACGTGGTTCAAGGGTACGGCGAACGCCATTTACCAGAACATCGGCTTCGTGGATATGTACGATCCCGACTATGTGCTCATTCTCTCCGGCGACCACATCTACAAGATGGACTATGCCGCCATGCTTGCGCATCACAAGCGCGTCCATGCCGACTGCACCATCGCTGTGATGGAGGTGCCCTGGGATGAGGCGAGCCGCTTCGGCATCATGAACGTCGACGGCGAGGACACCATCACGGAGTTTGAGGAAAAGCCGAAGCAGCCCAGGAGCAACCTTGCCTCGATGGGCATTTACGTTTTCTCGTGGAAGAAGCTGCGCGCCTACCTCATCGCGGACGAGAACGACGCGGACTCGAGCAACGACTTCGGCAAGAACATCATCCCTGCCATGCTGAATGCCGGCGAGAAGATGTCCGCCTACCGCTTCGAGGGCTACTGGAAGGACGTCGGCACGCTCGACTCCCTCTGGGACGCGAACATGGATATGCTCGCGCAGGGCAGCGGGCTGAACCTGTTCGATAAGGACTGGCCCATCTACGCCCGTGCGGAGAGCGAGCCGCCCGCCTACCTCGGCGGGACGGCGGAGGTCGACCACAGCGTCGTCACCCGCGGCTCGGAGGTCGAGGGCGCGGTGCGCAATTCCGTGCTCTCGCAGCGCTGCACCGTCGCCGAGGGCGCGGAGGTGGAGTATTCCATCCTCATGCCCGGCGCGGTCGTCGAGCGCGGTGCGAGGGTCGCCTACGCCATCCTCGGCGAGAACGTCCGCGTGGGCGAGAACGCGCGCGTCGGCGCGTCGCCCGAGGCGGCGCCGCCGGAGGAGTGGGGCATCACGGTCGTCGGCCCCGAGGCGCAGGTCGAGGCGGGCCGCACGCTCAAGGCGAACCGGATGCTCAACCGCGAAGGAAAGGAGACGGTACGATGAACGGACTGCACGGCATCATTTTCTCCTACGAACAGGAGCCGGGACTGCGCGAGCTGGCGGAACGCCGGATGCCCGCCTCCATCCCGTTCGGCGGACGCTACCGCGTCGTCGATTTCATGCTCTCCAATCTGCACGCCGCCGGCATCACCGACGTCGGCGTGGTGCTGCATGGCAACTACCAGAGCCTGCTCGACCACATCGGCAACGGCAAGACCTGGGACATGGCGCGCAAGTACGGCGGGCTGCGCATCCTGCCGCCCTTTGCCGACACCCGCGCCTACCGCAGCGGCGAGTTCCGCGGCAAGATGGAGGCCCTTGCCGGCGTCCGCTCGTACTTACAGGGGATACGGCAGGACTACGTCGTGCTCTCCGACAGCGATCTTATCATCAATCTGCCGCTCGCGGACGTGCTCGCCGCGCATCTGGAGAGCGGCGCGGACATCACCGCCGTCTGCACGGCGAACGGCGGCTTTGTGGACAACGCGACCTACCTCACGCTCGAGAGCGACGGCGCGATCGGGCAGGTCTGGTGTGCGCCGACCGCGCCGCGCGGCCACCGCTCGCTGGAGATCTACATTCTCAGCAAGCAGCTGCTGCTTACGCTCGTGGACGAATGCTCCGCGCAGGATAAATACAGCTTCCGCCGCGACGTGCTCGCGGGCATGACCGGACGGCTGAAGCTCCAGAGCTACGTCTGGGACGGCTACGCCGCCCAGCTCCGCTCCGTGCAGGAGTATTACGACCGCTCGATGGAGCTGCTGCAGGGCTCCATCCGCGCCGAGCTCTTTGCCGCCGCGCGGCCCATCCTTGCCAAGGAGGACGACGAGGCGTCGAGCTATTTTGCGCCGGGCAGCCGCGTGAAAAATTCGCTTGTCGCCGACGGCTGCACCATCGAGGGCAGCGTGGAGAACTGCATCCTCTTCCCCGGCGTGACGGTGGAAAAGGGCGCGGAGCTGCGCGATTCCATTCTCTTCAAGGGTACGCGCGTGCGCGACGGCGTGACGCTCCGCTACGTCATTACCGACAAATATGTGGAGGTCCTGCCCGGGCGCACGCTCATGGGCCATGAGAGCTATCCCATCGTCATTTCCAAGGGCAGCATCGTCTGAAGTATACACGGAATAAGGAGGAAAGCTATGAACATTCTCTATGTCACATCCGAGGCCGTTCCCTTCTGCAAGACCGGCGGCCTTGCGGACGTTGCGGGCAGCCTGCCGCAGTCGCTTGCCGCGAACGGCGACCGCGTGAGCGTCATTCTGCCGCTCTACCAGAGCGTCGCGGATGCGTGGCGCGACCGGCTGCATTTTGAGCGCTATACCTATGTGCGCCTTGCCTGGCGCAGCCTGTACTGCGGGCTTTTCTCCTACGAGTGGCAGGGCGTGACGTGGTACTTCGTGGACAACGAGCAGTATTTCAAGCGCCCCGAGCTCTACGGCTATTATGACGACGGCGAGCGCTTCGCCTTCTTCTGCCGCGCGGTGACGGAGCTGCTGCCGCTGCTGCCGGAGAAGCTGGACGTCGTTCACTGCAATGACTGGCAGACCGCGCTCGTGCCCATCTACATCCGTGACGAGGCGGTGCGCGAGGATTTCTACAAGTCCGTCCGCACGGTTATCACCGTCCACAACATCGAGTATCAAGGCCGCTACGGCCGCGAGACGGTCGAGGACCTCTTCGGCCTCGACGCGGGCTGGTTCACCGGCGGCACGCTTGCCTTCGACGGCGACGTGAACCTGCTCAAGGGTGCGATCGTCACGGCGGACGCCGTGACCGCTGTCAGCCCCACCTACGCGCAGGAGCTCAAGTACGCCTACTTCGCCCACGGCCTTGAGAGCGTGATGCAGATGGTGGAGGGCAAGCTCCACGGCGTGCTCAACGGCATCGACATGGAGCGCTACGATCCCGCGAGCGACATCAACTTGACGGCGAACTACTCGCTCCGGCGCATGGCCGGCAAGGCGAAGGACAAGGCGGCGCTGCAGCGCATGATGGGCCTTGCCGAAAGGAAGGACACGCCCGTGGTCGCGATGGTCTCGCGGCTCGTGAGCCACAAGGGTCTCGACCTCGTGTGCGAGACGCTCGACTACTTCATGGAAAAGGATATGCAGCTCGTCGTGCTCGGCAAGGGCGACGGGAAGTATGAGTCCTTCTTCTCCTGGGCGCAGGCGAAGTACCCGGGCCGCGTGGCGGTGCATCTCGGCTATTCCGAGAGCCTTGCCATGCAGATCTACGCGGGCGCGGACCTGTTCCTCATGCCGTCCAAGAGCGAGCCGTGCGGTCTGAGCCAGATGATCGCCATGCGCTACGGCGCGGTGCCCATTGTGCGCGAGACCGGCGGGCTGAAGGATACCGTTCACGCCTACGAGGCGTGGAACGGCGCGGGCAACGGCTTTTCCTTTACAAATTATAACGCAGGCGATATGTGCTACGTCATCGGCGAGGCGGTGGACCTTTACCATCAGAAGCCGGAGGCCTACAAGGCTCTGCGCAAGCGCGGCATGGCCGAGGATTTCAGCTGGGCGCGCAGCGCGAAAAAATATCGCGAAATTTACGATTCCATCTGCAAATAAGGTAGGTACAAAGAAATATGGATATCACAACGACACAGGGAATGAAGCAGGCGCTTACGGATAAGCTGCGCCTGGGCTTCGGCGTGACGCCGGAGGAGGCCGACGACGCGCAGGTGATGCGCGCCGCGGCGCTGGTGCTGCGCGACGTGATGACCGAGCGCGGCGTGGAGAGCCGCATGGCCACGCGCCGCGAGGAAAAGCGGAAGGTGCATTACCTTTCCATGGAATTCCTGCTGGGCCGCAGCCTGGAGAAGAACGCCTACAACCTCGGCGTGAGCGGCGTGCTGCGCGAGGCGATCGGCGAGCTGGGCTTCCGCGCGGCGGATATCTTCGAGGTCGAGCCCGACGCGGGCCTCGGCAACGGCGGCCTCGGCCGCCTCGCCGCCTGCTATCTGGACTCCATGACCACGCTCGACATCCCCGCCGCGGGCTACTCCATCTGCTATGAGCTGGGCATCTTCCGCCAGCGCATCGTGGACGGGCAGCAGGTCGAGCTGCCGGACAACTGGAAGGACATCGGCGGCGCGTGGCTGATGCCCAAGCCGCAGGAGACGGAGGAGGTGTTCTTCGGCGGCACGGTCCGCAAGTTCTGGGACAACGGGCGGCTGCACGTCGTGCCCGAGGGAGCGACGAAGGTGCTCGCCGTGCCCTGCGATATGGAGATCACCGGCTACGGCACCGAGCACGTCAACCCCCTGCGCCTGTGGGACGCGAAGTCCCCGACGCCGGTGGATATGAGCCTGTTCTCGCAGGGCGAATACCTGCGCGCGAGTGAGCAGGAGGCGATGGCGGAGACCATCGCCAAGATCCTCTATCCTGAGGACAACCACTATGAGGGCAAGTCCCTGCGCCTCAAGCAGCAGTATTTCTTCGTCTCTGCCACGATGCAGTCCATCATGCGCAAGCACATCGAGGTCTACGGCACGGCGGCAAACTTCCACGAGAAGAACGTCATCCAGATCAACGACACGCACCCCGCGCTCGTCATTCCCGAGCTGATGCGCATTCTGATGGACGACGCAGGCTTCGACTGGGATACCGCATGGAACATCACGAAAAATTCCGTCGCCTACACGAACCACACCGTGCTCGCCGAGGCGCTCGAGCGCTGGCCGCAGCAGCTCATGGAGACGCTGCTCCCGCGCGTGTGGGAGATCATCACCGAGATCGCGCACCGCTATCAACGCAAGGTCGAGGACTTCTACCACGACCCCGCCAAGACTGCGGAGCTGGCCATCGTCTGGGACGGGCAGGTACGCATGGCGAACCTGTGCATCGCGGGCGGCATGGCGGTCAACGGCGTCTCCGCGCTGCACTCCGACATCCTGCGCCACGACGTGTTCCGCTGGCAGTACCAGATGGAGCCGGAGAAGTTCAAGAACGTCACCAACGGCATCGACCACCGCCGCTGGCTCGCGCAGATCAACCCGCGGCTCGACAGCCTGATCGCCGATCTCTGCGGCGGGCGCGGCTATCTGCTCCATCCCGAGGAGCTCAAGAAGCTCGAGGCCTTCGCCGGCGACAGCGCGGTGCTCGCGCGGCTCGACGAGATCAAGCGCGCCAACAAGCTCGACTTTGCCGCCTACGTCAAAAAGACGCAGGGCGTGGTGCTCAACACCGACGCCATCTTTGATGTGCAGGTCAAGCGCCTGCATGAGTACAAGCGCCAGCTGCTCAACGCCATGCACATCATCTACCTCTATCAGAAGCTGCAGGACGATCCGAGCATGGAGCTGCAGCCGCAGACCTTCCTCTTCGGTGCGAAGGCCGCGCCGGGCTACGCGGTCGCCAAGCGCATCATCCACCTCATCAATTCGCTGGCGAACCAGATCAACAGCGATCCGCTGTGCAGGGGACGTTTGCAGGTGGTCTTTTTGGAGAATTACCGCGTCTCGCTTGCCGAGCATCTGATGCCCGCGAGCGAGGTCAGCCAGCAGATCTCCACCGCCGGCAAGGAGGCCAGCGGCACGGGCAACATGAAGTTCATGATGAACGGCGCGCTGACTGTCGGCACGCTCGACGGCGCGAACGTCGAGATGCACGAGGTGCTCGGCGACGAGAACATGTTCCTCTTCGGCCTGCACGCGGACGAGGTCGCGCGCCTAAAGGCGCAGGGCTACGCGCCCCAGCGGCTCTGCGAGCGCGATGGCGCGCTCAAGCGCGTGGTCGACCAGCTTCGCACGGGCTTCTCCGACAGCGTGAGCTACGACGATCTCGCCCAGCGCCTGCTCCAGCGCGACGAATATATGCTCCTGCAGGACTTTGCGTCCTACTGCGCCGCCGAGCAGCGCATGGCGAAGACCTACGCCGACCGCGCGGCGTGGGACCGTATGTCGCTGCTCAACATCGCGCGCAGCGGCATCTTTGCTGCCGACCGCGCGGTCGCGCAGTACGCGGACAACATCTGGCACGTCCCGCATAAGTAAGCAAAGCAGAGGAAAAGAGACGGCGGCGCCGTCTCTTTTTCGCGCTATTGACAGGCATGATATAATTTTCCCGACTGAAAATCATGAGAACAGAGGAAAACGCTATGGAATTCACACAGGGCGTGCGCTTCGACAGTCTTGGCCTGCTGCCGGAGATGACGCGCGCATTGGAAAAGAAAAACATCGAATGGTCCACCCCCGTGCAGGCGGGCTGCATCCCGCCGATGCGCGAGTGGAAGGACGTGATCGCCAAGGCCCCCACCGGCACGGGCAAGACCTTTGCCTTCGGCATTCCCATCATCGAGCACATTGACCCCGAAAGCGAGGAGGTGCAGGCGGTCATCATGGCGCCTACGCGCGAGCTTGCCATGCAGATCACGGCGGAGCTGCGCGACCTGGCCGTATTTATGAGCGGCATCCGCGTGGTGTGTCTCTACGGCGGCGCGCCCATCGGCAAGCAGATCGACGCGCTGAAGAAAAAGCCGCAGATCGTCGTGGCGACCCCGGGGCGTTTGTCCGACCACATGAAGCGCCGCACTGTGCGGCTCGACCGGGTGCAGACCGTTGTGCTCGATGAGGCCGACCGGATGCTCGACATGGGCTTCATCCACGACGTCACCCGCATTCTGGACAAGATCCCCTCCCGCCGCAACCTCGGTATGTTCTCCGCGACCATCTCGCGCGAGGTCATGGACATCAGCTGGGTCTACCAGCGCGACCCCGAGGAGATCACCGTCCGCGCGGACGAGCAGAACAAGCCCGACATCCTTCAGTACGCCGTCACGGTCGAGCAGACCGACAAGGTCGCGGCGATGGCGCGCATCATCCGGCAGGAGAAGCTGGAGCGCGTGATGGTGTTCTGCAACACCAAGGGTATGGTCGAGCGCTTGACGAAGTACCTTGAGATGGAGGGGCTGGATGCCGCCTGCATCCACGGCGACATTCCGCAGAAAAAGCGCGAGCAGGTCATGGCGCGCTTCCGCCGCGGCGAGCTGCCCGTGTTCGTCGCCACCGACGTCGCCGCCCGCGGCATCGACGTGGACGACGTGGACGCGGTGTTCAACTACGACGTGCCGCAGGAGAACGAATATTACGTCCACCGCATCGGCCGCACGGGCCGCGCGAAGCGCCACGGCGTCGCCTACACGCTCGTGGCGGATTACCCGAGCAAAATGCGGCTCGACGCCATTGCCAAGTTTACCGGAAACGACGTCAAGCCCGCCCACTTCGAGGGTGATACGCTGGTCGTGGACGCAAAATAATAACATTTTGTAACTTTTTGCCCCGCTCGTCTTTACAAGCGGGGCAAATTTTTATATAATCAACTGGATGTTTGTCTGTGCGGTGCGCTTCGCGCCGCGTTTTACGATAGAGAAAGAGGAGACGCTCCCTATGAAAATGCTGCGAAGATCTGTCAGTCTGCTGCTTTGTGCGGCGCTGTTTTTGACCCTGCTCGCCGGCTGCGGCAGGCAGGAGGAGCCCGCAGAGGACTTTGTGGTGAGCGCCGCGGTCTGCGGCCCGCTGGAAACGCTCGACCCTGCCATGAACACCGACGTGGGCGCGGAGAGCCTGCTCTCCACGCTCTTTGAGGGTCTGATGCGGATGCGCGACGACGGCACCGGCAAGGCGGCCGCCGTGGCGGGCATTGCCAAGGAATACATCGAGGAAAAGAATTACGACGACACCGTGACCTATACGTTCACGCTGCGCTCCGCAGCCCGCTGGTCGGACGGCAAGCGCGTGACGGCGGAGGACTTCGTTTACGCCTGGCAGCGTCTGGCCGATCCCGCGACGGCATCGCCCAACGCCTCGCTTCTGAGCATGGTCGCGGGCTATGACGAGGTGCGCGAGAGCGGCGACGTGTCGCTGCTCGGCGTGAAGGCCAAGGGCGAGAGCACCTTCATTGTGACGCTCAGCAGGCCCTGCGCTTACTTCATCACCAGCGTCTGCACATCGCCGGCGACGGCCCCGCTGCGCCGCGATCTGGTGGAGGGAAATGCGAGTTGGGCGGCGACCGCCGACATCGTGACGAACGGCCCCTATACCGTGGGCACATGGGTAAAGACCGCGCAACTTCAGACGAAACGCAGCGGCGAATACTACGAGAGCAAGCTCGTCGTGCCGGACGGCATCTGCTTCCGCTTCGAGATGGACGCGCAGACAAATTACGAGCAGCTGCTCGCCGGTGAGCTGGACTACACCGCGAAGCTGCCCTACGCGGCCATCGAGCAGCTGGCGGAGAACGAGGCGTGGCAGCCCGCTCCGCTGGCGGAGACGGTCTGTGTGCTCTACAACCATCTGACCGATACCTTTTCCGACGCGCAGCTGCGCCGCGCCTTTGATCTTGCCATCGACCGCGCGTCGCTCGCCGAGCAGCTCGGCGTGACGGCGACGGCGGCGACCGGCTGTGTGCCCGACGGTATCAGCGACGCGCCCGAGAGCGGAGAGAACTTCCGCACGGCGGGCGGCGAGCTCTGCGCGGCGGACGACGAGGGCTATGCCGAGCGCTGCGCCGAGGCGGCGCGGCTGATGACCTCCGCCGGACACTACCAGGGCGCGGGCCTGCCGACGCTCCGCTTCCTCTTCGTGGAGGGAGAGCAGACGCGCGCGGTGGCGCTGAGCCTGTTCAATATGTGGAAAAATGTCACAGGCGTGGCGGTCGAGCTGGTGGGCGTGAGCGCCGAGGAGCTTGACGCGGCGCTCGCCGCCGGTGATTTTGACCTTGCGCTCACCACGCTCACCGCCCGCTGCGACGATCCGATGGAGTACCTGCTGCCGTTCCGCGGCACGTCGGAGAGCAACGTCTGCGGCTACCGCAACGACACCTTCGACCTGCTCGTCGGCGTGGCGGAATCGACCGGCGACCTGACCGCCCGCGCGGCCTTCCTGCACGACGCGGAGGCGATGCTGCTCGAGGACAGCGCCGTTTCACCGCTCTGCTTCTCCGGCACGGCGTACCTCCTGCGCGAGGGCCTCACCGGCGTGAGCCACGACTGCTTCGGCCACAGCTACTTCACCGCGGTCTCCCGCGCGGAGACGAGCCCGACTGCGTAACAGACACAACAAAAAACCGGCGTCCGTTTGAAACGGACGCCGGTTTTCTGCGCTTTTTAGAGGCCCTGCAGCAGGATGATGACGATCAAGATCGGCAGCACCCACTGGAAGTAGGGCTTGAGCCAGCGGGCGAACTTGAGGCCCGTGCCCTTGTTGGCCTCGGCAAGATACTTGTCGAAGCCCCAGCCCCACTTCGTCACGCAGAAGAGGAGGTAGACGAGCGAGCCGATGGGCAGCAGGAGGTTGCTCACGAGGAAGTCCTCGCTGTCGAGCACGTCCTTGCCGGGCAGGGGATGGAAGTCGCTCCAGATGTTGTAGCCGAACACGCAGGGCAGGCTGAGAACGGCGATGAGGATGCCGTTGATGAGCACGGCCTTCTTGCGGCTGATACCGAAGGTGTCCATGCAGATGGCGAGGATGTTTTCAAACACCGCCAGCACGGTGGAGAAACTCGCGAAGATCATGAACAGGAAGAACAGCGCGCCCCAGAAGCGCCCGCCCGCCATGTTGATAAAGACCGGCGGCAGGGTCTGGAAAATCAAGGAGGGGCCGTTGTCCGGCGTTACGCCGAAGGTGAAGCAGGCGGGGAAGATGATGGTGCCCGCCATCAGCGCCACGAAGGTGTCGAGCGCGCAGATGCGCACGGCTTCGCCGGGCAGGGTGTGCTCGTCGCTCATGTAGCTGCCGAAGATCTCCATGGCGGCGATGCCGAGCGAGAGCGTGAAGAACGCCTGATTCATCGCGTCGGTGACGAGGCTGCCGAAGCCGTTTTCGCGGATGGAATCCATCGAGGGCACGAGGTAGAACCTCATGCCCTCCGCCGCGCCGGAGAGCGTCAGGCTGTGACCGGCGAGCACGAGAATGAGCACCAGCAGGCAGAGCATCATGACCTTCGTCACGCGCTCAAGACCCTTTTGCAGGCCGAAGGAGCAGACCAGGAAGCCCGCGACGACCACGACCTCGGCCCAGAGCGCCATTTCGCCGGGGGAGGAGAGCATCGCGCCGAAGGCGCTCGCGACCTCGTCCGTGCTCATGCCGGAATGGAACGCGCCGGTGAGGAACTTGCCGAAGTAGCTGACCATCCAGCCGGAGACGGTGGTGTAGTACATCATCAGCAGATAGCAGCCGAGCAGGCAGAACCAGCCGTGGATGTGCCATTTCTGACCCGGCTTTTCCAGCGCCTTATAGGAGAGCACGGCGCTCCTGCGGCTCGCGCGGCCGACGGCCAGCTCCATCGTCAGCACGGGCACGCCCATCACGAGCAGGCAGAGCAGGTAGAAGAGAACGAAGTAGCCGCCGCCGTTCTTGCCGGCGATGTAGGGGAAGCGCCACACGTTGCCGATGCCGATGGCGCAGCCCGCGCTCACCAGCAGGAAACCCAGACGGGAGCGGAAGGATTCGCGTTTCATGCTTTCTGAACACCTCATTTGTTGATAAACTCGACCGCCGCCAAGGCGGCAGTTCGATTATTCTACCGCAAAGAGCCGCCCTTTGCAAGGGCGGCTCTCGAAAAAAATGCACAAAATTGCCGTTTGGTCGTTCATCCGAATTTCGCGCGGAAGCGCTCCTGCGCGGCGCGGCCCGCGTCGGTCAGACCGTCGAGGCCGCCGCACAGATAGTCGACATAGAGGGAGAACCTCTCAAGGGTGTAGCTGTCGGTGAGCGAGGCGCGGTAGGCGCTCAGCCTTTCGAGCGCACGTTCCTGCTCGGCAGCGTCGTATTCGCCCAGCCAGTCGAGAAAGATGAGGCTGCGGCTTTCCATGACCTCGTTCAGCCTGTCACCGTCCAGATCGTCGGGGCGGAGGATGCCGTTTTCCGCCAGCAGCGCCGTCAGATCGGCGTAGTAGGCGGGGCTGCCCGTGCTGCAATCGCCGCTCATGCTGCCCTCTAACATGCGCCGCGCGCCGCCCATGAGGCAGACGATATAGGGACCGTCCAGGACCGTGTCGCCGTCCAGAATGGCCCAGCCGTCCTCGTCCACCTCTGTGCCGCCCGCGAGCAGGATTTTTTCCGGCTTTTGCGCGTGGTAATGCTGGCTGAAGCAATAGATCTCCAGCGTCAGGCCCTCGTAGCGATTCTCCGTGCCGAGGAAGGAGACGCTCGTGTACCAGTCGTCGTACTGCGCGGCGCTGCCCGCAAGGGTGTCGTACCGCTGCCGGACGAGCTGCTTTGCCCGCGCGGTGACCTCAGCGGGAACGCTCGGGTCAGCAAGCGTCGCGTCGGCGACGTGGTCGGTGTGGCTGCGGTCTGGCTTGTAGAGCAGCAGGTTTTCACCGTCGAAGTAGAGATAGCGCGTGAAGTTGACCCCATCGCTGGGAGCGTCGCCCGCAGACAAGCCGCTGAGGAGGACCGAACGGCTGGCGGGAGCGGCGGAAGTATAATCCCAGTAGCTCAGCTCCGGCCACGCGGCGGTGATGATACTTCTGAGGTCGACGCCGTAAATCTGACCGCCGCGCTTATAGTAGATCGCGGGGAAGTTGGGAGAGCTGTTGACGATCTCACACACGCCGTCGCCGTCCATGTCCATCTGCGTGAGCCAGTCAAGGTCATCGGAGGGGATGCGGAGATCCTCGATGCGCTGCACCTTGCCGGCAAGGGGAATGGTCATCCACGGCTCCCGCGCGGGCAGAATATCCGCGAGCGGCGTCGGGTCGACGGTCTCAAAGTCCGGCAAAGGCGCGGGCGAGGCTTCCAGACTGCCGATGCACGCCATCAGCGCGGGACTGTCGATCCAAAGCGTCGGGCGGTCGCTGGGATAGCTTGAGGAGAGCCCCGGCTCAAAGGTGGGATGCAGGAGCCGCACGCGGTCGAAGCCGCAGAAGAAGGTGTACCGTTCGCCGTCCTGCGTGATGACGGAGAGCGTGTAGTACGCGCTGTCGCCGTAGCCCTGCTGCGTGTAGAGGTCCGCCTCAGTGAGGGCGTTGAGTGCGGGCACGAGCTGCGCCGAAAGTGCGGTCAGCTCTGCATCGACGAGGAAGCGCGAGCTGCTGCCATCGCGGAATTGCAGGTTGAGAATGTCCTCTGTGCGCAGAGCTCGCGCCCAGTGCAGGAAGCTGTCGACGGCGTCACGCTGTGCCGCCGTCAGACCGTCAAGAAGTGCGGGGCGGAGCAATCGGTACAGAGCTTGTGTTAGTTCCGCGTTGTCCACGACGGCGACGGCCTTCATGTAGGAAAATGGCTCTCCCTCGGTTTCGTACTCCGCGGGTGCGTCCAGCGTAACTTGCCCATTCTCGCTCAGCGAAAAGCCATAATAGCCGGTATAATCATCGTTGAAGGTGAGCGTATAACGGACTTCTCCATCGTAGGCTGCGAATGGAGTAAGCTCCTCCGCACGGACGCTGCGGAGAATGCCCTCGAGTGCTTCGATCTGCGCGGACGTATCATCGGAGGGCTCCTCCAGAAGGAAGTGGACTGCGCCGGTCTCGGCGTCCCATGCGCCGCAGCCTGTTATTTTGCTGCCGTCAAGCTCCGCCGCCCAGTCGAGAAATTCGAGACAGGCCTGCGCGTCCTCGGTCGTGAAGCCCGCGTCGTACCATTCCTGCGTGACCTCGGGCGTCGTATCCGGCGCGCCGGTGAAGCTCACCGCGCACACGAGCGCCGCGAGCGCGACGACGGCGAACACCGCCGCGGCCTTGGCCTGCCGGTTCTCCGCGATGCGTGTGATGCGCTCCTTGAGGCTCCTTTTTCCGCTGGTCATGGTCGTCGCGCCAAGCAGCGGGTTCTGCGGCTTGTCGCACACGGGCACGAGCGCGAGCAGCGTTTTGCCGTAGGCGGCGCGCTCGTCCGCGCCGAGCGCGCGGAGCGTCCCCTCGTCGCAGGCCAGCTCGCCGTCCTCGCGCGAGAGCACCGCCGCGAGCCACACGAGCGGGTCGAACCAGTAGACGGTCAGGCACACGCCGCGCAGCAGCGACCACAGCGGGTCAAGGTGCCGCGCGTGCGTCTGCTCGTGCGCGAGCACGAAGCGCAGGGCGTCGGGGCTTTGCAGCGCCTTTTCGTTCAGGTAAACGGCGGGGCGCAGCACACCGAACAGGCACGGCGAGGGCAGCGCGGACACGAGATAGACCGGATAGCGGCAGCCCTCGACGCGGTAAGGTGTGCGCGCCTTGCGCAGCGCGCGGGCGAAGCGCAGGTTGGTGAAAAGGAACCACGCGCCCACGATCAGCATACCGGCGTACCAGACGTAGGTGAGCGCTTCGGAAAGCGTGACGGTTCGGTAGGTCGGTGTCACGATAGAATATTCGTCGGCAGGGGCGCTCTGCGCTGCGTCGGACGGCGGAGACTGCGGCTCACCCTGCGACTCCTTGCCGGGCAAAAGCTGTGCGGGGCGCCGCTCTGTGCCGTCCTGAACGTACAGCACGGGGGTATCCAGCCGCTCCTCCACAACGGCCTGCACCGGCTCGGCGGCGGAGAGCACATTGTGCGCCAGTGTGCCGACGTTCACCGGCACGAGCAGCCGCACGAGCACCAAAAGCCAGAGCGCATACTGCATCCGGCGCGAGACGGTGCGGCGGAACAGCTGCCGCAGCGCCAGCAGCGCAAGGATCAAAGCCGAGGAAGTCAAAAGGATCTCTTTCATTTCGTGTTCCCTCCCGCTTGCTCCAAAATGGCGGTCAGCTCGTCGATGTCTTCCTGTGTGAGCGCGCGGCCCTCGACCATGGCGCTCATCATCAGGCCCAGGCTGCCGCCGTAGACCTTACCGAGAAAGCTCTCGGTCTCGGTGCGGGCGGCGTCGCTCTGCGCGACGGCGGGATAGAACTGCTTGGCGCGCCCGCCGGCCTCGTGGCGCACCGCGCCCTTGGCCTCCAGCCGTGTGAGCATGGTGATGACGGTGTGCTTCTCCCAGCCGGTCTCGGCGGAAAGCGCGGCGGTGAGCTGCGTGATGGTCTGCGGGGACTGCTCCCAGAGACGGTGCATCAGCTTCCACTCCGCGTCGGTCAGATTGCAGGACACGGGACATTCCTCCTTTCGGTATACAGCTGTATACCTGTCTGAACCCAGCATAGCAGAAAGGTAAACACTTGTCAACCAAATTCTGTAAAAAAAGCCGCTCCCGAGGGAGCGGCTTTGGGTGCGGGCTTATTTTTTCTGCCACACGGACGGGAAGAACAGCACGAGCAGAGGCATGATCTCCAGTCGCCCGAGGAGCATCGTAAACGAGAGCACGAGCTTTGAGAGCGGCGAGAGAAAGCCAAAGTTGCACGTCGGGCCGACAAGGCTGAGGCCGGGGCCGACGTTGCTGATGCAGGTCAGGGATGCCGTGAAAGCGGAGGTGAAATCCAGCTCGTCGAGCGAGACGATCAGCGCGGAGAAAAAGAGGATGATCATATAGGCAAAGAAGAAGAGGGAAACGGAGGAGATGGTATCCTCCTCCACGCGCTGCCCGTCGAGCGTGATGGGGCGCACCTCGCGCGTGTGCAGGATGCGGCGCAGGTCGCGCTTGAGTCCCTTGAAGAGCAGCACGATGCGCGAGACCTTGATGCCGCCGGCGGTCGAGCCGGCGCAGCCGCCGGCGAACATCACAACGAGCAGCACAAGACGGCTGAACTGCGGCCAGAGGTCGAAATCCTCTGTGCAGTAGCCGGTGGTGGAAATGAGCGTTGTGACCTGAAAGGCCGCGTGCTCGATGGCGGAGCCGACGGAACGGCCCGTTTTGAGAACAAGATCGAGCGCGATGAGCGCGGACGAGCCGAACACGATGCCGGAGTAGACGCGCAGCTCGTCGCTGCGCAGGACCTCCCGCCAGCGCCGTGTACCGGCCAGAAACAGAAGCGTGAAATTGACCGACGAGACGAACATGAAGACCACGATGATCCAGTTGACCGCCGAGGACTGGTAGTAGGCGATGCTTTCGTTGCGGACGGAGAAGCCGCCGGTCGAGATGGTCGTGAGCGCGGTGGTCACCGCGTCGAACCACGGCATCCGCGCCGCGCGGAGCGCGAGCGTTTCCGCCGCCGTGAGGAGAATGTAGATGCTGTAAAGCATTTTGGCCGTGTCGTTCGTGCGCGGCAGCAGCTTGGAGGAGATGGGGCCGGGGCTTTCGGCCTTCATCAGGTTGACGCTGCCCTCGCCGAGCTTCGGCATCAGCGCGAGCAGCAGGACGAGAACGCCCATGCCGCCGAGCCATTGCGTCAGCGCGCGCCAGAGCTGGATGCCGCGCGGCAGCGAGGCCGGCGCGCCGAAGATGGAGGCGCCCGTCGTCGTGAAGCCGGAAACGGTCTCAAACAGCGCGTCCACATAGCCGCAGCAGCCGCTGAGCGTATAGGGCAGCGCGCCGAAGGCGGACAGCACGATCCAGCCGAGCGCCACGGCGACATAGCCGTCACGGTTCTGCAGGCGCGTTTTGGCTGTGCGCAGGCGGCTCAGCGGCAGGCCGACCGCAAGGCAGAGCAGCGCCGTGACGCCGAAGGCGGCGGTATTTTCCCGGCAGACGAGCGCGATGACAAAGGGGATCAGAAGAAAGATGCCCTCAATGCCTAAGATGATGCCGATTATTTTGAAAATGAGCTTTTTGTTCATGTCGCGCCTTCCTCCGTGCAGCGGATCAACGGACCAGAATGTCGTTGAGGTCCTTGAGGAACAGGGATTTTGCCACCACGATCACACGGTCGCCCTCCGAGATGATGGAGTGGCCGCCGGGGATAAGGAGCTTGCCGCCGTGGACGATGGCGGCGACCAGCAGCCCCGGCTTGAAGTTGAGGTCCTTGAGGGGCGTATTGAGGAAGTGCGTCGCACCGGTCGCGGTGAATTCCACCGCCTCCATCGCGCCGCCGAGGAGCTTATGCAGACTCTCCACGGCGCTGCCCTGCGAGTTCGCGAGGCCGCGGACATAGCTGGAGATCTGGCTGGCCGTCACGTCCTTGGGGGAGATGACGGTGTCGATGCCGAGGTCGTGCACCAGCGCGGTGTAGTTCGGACGCGACATCTTCGGCAGGACCTTGGCGACGCCGGCGTCCTTCGCGGTGAGCGCCATGAGCAGATTCTCCTCGTCGCGCCCCGTGAGGGAGACGAAGGCGTCCGCGTCGAAGATGCCCTCGGATTCGAGCAGGTCATGGTCCGTGCCGTCGCCGTGGAGAATGGTCGCCTTCGGCAGCTTCTCGGCGATCGCCATGCACTTTTCCTCATTCTGCTCGACGATGGTGATGTGCATCCCCATGCCGTCGAGTGCCCAGGCAAGGTAGAGCGCGATGCGCCCGCCGCCGACCACGCTCAGCTGCCGGATGGGCGAAGTGTCGCGGCCCATGCTGCGCAGCACGCGGGCGGTCTCGGTCGGCGTGCCGATGGCGTAGACGCGGTCGCCGGCCTGCGGGACAAAGTGGCCGTTCGGCACCAGCACCTCGCCACCGCGCTTGGCCGCGCACAGCAGCAGCGCGTTGGGATGGAGCTTGTTGTATTCGATTAGGCTCTTGCCGGCCATGCCGTCCTGCTCGGTGATCTGGAAGCCGATGAGCTCCACCGTGCCGCGGGCGAAGCTCTCCACGCTGAACGCGGCGGGCACGCGCAGGATGCGCGCGATCTCCTGCGCGGCGGCGTATTCGGGGTTGATGATCATGTCCAGACCGATCTCGCGGCGCAGGATCGGCGCGTCGCGGAAGTATTCGGGGTTGCGCACGCGGGCGACCGTGTGCTTGGCGCCCAGCTTTTTCGCCATCAGCGAGCAGACGAGGTTCACCTCGTCGTCCGCCGTGGCGGCGATGACCAGGTCGGCGTCGCGCACACCGGCGCGCAGCAGCACGCTCGCGCACGCGCCGTTGCCCTCAACGCACATGGCGTCGAGCGTGGCGTCGGCGTGCTCGATCACGGCGGCGCTCTCGTCCACCAAAACCAGGTCGTGCTCCTCGCCGACCATCTGCTGGGCAATGGCGTAGCCGACCTTGCCCAATCCGACAATGATGATCTTCATGCCTTGTTCTCCGTTCTGCCGCGCACCGCGCGGCGCGTAATAGCCTTTGTATCCGCGCGCCTCAGCCGCGCGCGGTCTTCATTTCCATCAGAACGCTGTTGAATTCCGCGCCCATGATCATCATGGTCGCCGAGAGATACAGCCATAGCAGCAGCACGATGATGGCGCCGATGGAGCCGTAGATGACGGAATAGTTCGCCGCGTTTTCCACATAAAGCGAGAAGAGCAGCGAGAGGACCATCCAGGCCGTGAGCGAAAAGAGCACGCCGGGCCAGACATAGTGGACGCTCCGCGTCTCCTGCGCGAGACCGTAGAGCACGGCGAGCGCGAGAAAGACGATGCAGCCGAGGAACACGAAGCGCAGCGTCGACCACAGCTCGATGAAGCCGTCGGTCAGGATGGCGCTGAAATGGAAGTAGTCCGCGCAGAAGTTCAGCACGCTGCGGCCCACCGTCACAAGCACCAGCGAGAGCAGGATCGTGAGGATCAGGCAGATGGTGTAAAGAAACACCTTGGCCTGATGACGGAGGAACTGCGTGGGACGCCCCATGCCGTAGGCCTTGCGCACGCTCAGCAGCAGCGCGTTGGCCGCGCGCATCGGGAACCAGATGGAAAAAATCAGGCTGAAGGTCATCAGCGTCCGGCTCGATACGCGCGAAACGTAGCGCAGGTACTGGATCAGCAGGTCCAGCACCTCGGCGGGGATGATGGTGCCGAGCTGGCGCAGGAAGCCCTCAATGTCCACGGCGAAGAAGCCGACGAGGTTGCTCAGGAAGATGAGCAGCGGGAACATCGCAAAGAGCAGGTAATACGTCAGCGCCGCGCTGTCGCGGGCCACGCGGTGGTCAAAGTAGCGGCGCACGAACAGCGCCGTGCCGCGAAAAAACCGATTGTGCATCACGCGCTCGAGCAAATCCCGCTCACCTCCGCCCTGTTCATTCTTCACGAAGCCCTATAAAAACAACATTACTATAGCACAGCAAGCCCAAAAAGGAAAGAGAAAGATTTCCGCCGCGCCGCCGCGGGGAAAACGGGCCGGAAAAATCGGGAAAACGCTTGACAAGGAAGGGAAAAACGCATACTATAATAAGGTAAATAAATATTCGTCCGGTAGGTAAGGCTACCATCAGGATATGGACTGCTGCCGCAGAGTCGTGGAGACACGATGCGAGGGTTTGAACAGTTGGCATCGAAACCAAGGTGCCATCTAACGCAGTTTCACCGCCTGATGATGCTAAAGCTTGAACGGTAAGGAAGATCGCAAAGCGCGATTTTTGTCATTGTCGCTCCCGCAGCCTTGGTACCGGAGGAAGGCCTGCGGGCTTTTTTTATCCCTTGGCCCGCGCCGGTCAGCTTTGGAGAAAGGGGGAACAGCGCATGATCGATTTTGAAGAACGCCGCGACGAGCTGCTGGAGGAAATAGAGGAGATGACCCGCCGAAAGCAGTATAAGGCGCTGCGCGACATTTTAGTCGAGCTGGAGCCCGCCGATATCGCCGACCTGTTCGACGATCTGCCCGAGGAGATGCTGCCGCTGCTGTTCCGCCTGCTGCCCAAGGAGCCGGCGGCGGAGCTGTTCGTTGAGCTGGAGCCGGATGTACAGGAAATGCTCATCCGCGGCTTTTCCAACACCGAGCTGAAGGAGGTGCTTGACGAGCTGTATCTCGACGATGCTGTCGATATCGTCGAGGAGATGCCCGCGGGCGTGGTCAAGCGCATCTTGAAGCACGCCGACCCCGACACCCGCAAGAGCATCAATGAAATTCTCAAGTATCCCGAGGATACCGCCGGCTCGCTGATGACGACGGAGTTCGTCGACCTCAAGCGCGACATGACGGTCGAGGACGCCCTCAAGCGCATCCGCCGCACCGGCACGGACAAGGAGACCATCAACGTCTGCTATGTGGTGGACCCCGCGCGCAAGCTGCTCGGCATCGCCTCTCTGCGCACGATCCTCCTCTCCGACGAGGACGACAGCATCGAGGACATTATGGACCCCAACGTGATCTCTGTCACCACGCTGGAGGATAAGGAGGACGTGGCGCAGACCTTCTCAAAGTACAACTTCATCGCTCTGCCGGTCGTCGATAAGGAAAACCGGCTCGTCGGCATCATCACCGTTGACGACGCCATCGACGTCATGGAGGAGGAGACCACGGAGGACTTCGAAAAGATGGCGGCCATGCTGCCCTCGGACAAGCCCTATCTCAAGACCGGTGTACTGGAAACGTGGAAGGCGCGTATCCCGTGGCTGCTCGTCCTCATGCTCTCGGCGACCTTCACCGGCATCATCCTCAACCATTACGAAACGGCTCTGGCGGCCTGCATTGTGCTCAATTCCTTCATTCCGATGCTCACCGGCACGGGCGGCAACAGCGGCACGCAGGCGAGCACCGCCGTGATCCGCGCACTCTCGCTCGACGAGGTGGAGTTTTCCGACCTCGGCCATGTCATCTGGAAGGAGCTGCGCGTGGCGCTGCTTTGCGGCGCCTGCCTCGGCGGCGCGAATTTCGTGAAGATGATGCTTGTGGACCGTGCCCTGCTGCATAACGCGGCAGTCACGCCCACCGTGGCGCTTGTCGTGTGCTTGACGCTGGTGTTCGTCGTCTTTTTCGCCAAGCTCGTCGGCTGCTCGCTGCCGATCCTCGCCGAAAGGATCGGGCTTGACCCCGCAGTCATGGCCTCGCCGTTCATCTCTACCATCGTGGACGCCATATCACTAATCATCTATTTCCGCTTCGCTTCGCTCCTGCTGGGCATCTGAGCGTTTTGGCTTTGTCGCCGAATTTCCCCTTTTCAAGCGCGGCGGAGCGTGGTATTCTGTTCCTGTGAAAAGCACCGCAGGGCAAGCATACCCGATTTTCAAGGAGGTGTTTTTGTGGAAGAAAAGCTGCGCGAATACGCGCATCTGATCGTTTTCGTCGGACTGAACCTGCAAAAGGGGCAGACGCTCATTCTCTCGTCTCCCGTGGAGTGCGCGCCGTTCGCGCGGCTGTGCGCGTCGGCGGCCTATGACCTCGGTGCGGGCGAGGTCGTGCTGAACTGGACGGACGACTTTACCACCCGCGAGCGCTTCCTACGCGCGCAGGACGCCGCCTTTGAAACGCCCCGCGCGTGGCGCAAGGCGTTCTTTACCGATTACGCCAATGAGGGCGCGGCCTATCTGCGCATCGACGCGGAGGACCCCGAAACGCTGCTGGGCGTTTCGCCCGCGCGACTCGTCGCCGCGCAGCGCACCTCGTCCGCCGAGCGCGAGACCTTCGACCGGCTCCAGATGGCGAACGGCTTTCCGTGGTGCGTCGCGGGCGCGCCCATCGCCGCATGGGCGAGGAAAGTCTTCCCCGGCCGGAGCGGGAGCGACGCGGTCGCCGCGCTTTGGAACGCGATCCTGAAAACCGTGCGCGTCACCGGCGACGGAAACGCCGAGGCGCGCTGGCGCGAGCACATCGCGCTGCTGACCGCGCGCAAGGAAAGGCTCAACGCGCTGCGCTTCAAGAGCCTGCACTACACCAATTCCCTCGGTACCGACCTTACCATCGAGCTGCCGGACGATCACCTCTGGGCGGCGGGCAACTCCGAAACGCCCGCGGGCATCGGCTTCGTCGCCAATCTGCCCACGGAGGAGATCTTCACCGCGCCGCTCAGGACCGGCGTCAACGGCACGGTCTGCGCGGCGCTGCCGCTGGTGAACAACGGCAGCATCATCGAGGATATCCGCTTCACCGTGAGGGAGGGCCGCATCGTCGAGGCCCGGGCCTCGCGCGGCGAGGACGTGCTCAACGCCGCCATCGCGGTGGACGACGGCGCGCGCTATTTCGGCGAGGTCGCGCTGGTGCCCTACGACAGCCCCATCCGCAACAGCGGGCTGCTGTTCTACAACACGCTCTACGACGAGAATGCCTCCTGCCACCTCGCCTTCGGCGAGGCGTACCCCGAGTGCATCGCCGGCGGCGAGCGGATGACGCGCGAGGAGCTGGATGCCCACGGGCTGAACCACTCGCTCACGCACGTCGATTTCATGGTCGGCACCGCCGACCTCTCCATCACCGGCACGACGCACGACGGCCGCGAGCTGGCGGTGTTCCGTAGCGGAAATTTTGCCCTGTAAGGGCGCAGATAAGAGAAAAACGGAGGAGAACACGATGAATTTCAAGCCCATTGAAACGGACGAGAACGTCCTTGTCATGCCCGGCGCGGTGGTCTGCGGCGATGTGACCGTCGGCGAAGGCACCGCCTTCTGGTTCAACAGCGTCTGCCGCGCGGAGCTGCAGCCCATCAAGATCGGCAGGCGCTGCAACATTCAGGACTGCGCGGTGATCCACAACCTCTGCACCCTCGGCGACGATGTATCCGTCGGCCACGGCGCCATCGTTCACGGCGCGACGGTCGGCGACCGCGTGATCGTCGGCATGGGAGCCATCGTGCTCGACGGCGCAAAGATCGGCGACGACTGCATCATTGCCGCCGGCGCGGTCGTCACCGGCAAGATGGACGCGCCCGCGGGCAGCCTGCTCGTCGGCTCTCCCGCCGTGGTCGCAAAGCCGCTGAACGACAAGCAGAAGGCGTCCTGCCTGGAAAACAGCGAGCTTTACTACCGCAAGAGCGTGGAGTACCGCGCGTTCCTTGCTCAGCAGGGCAAATAAGCGCGGACGGAGAGGAGAAAACGCCATGAAAATTCTGGTCATCAACGGCGCGAATATGAACCTGCTCGGCAAGCGCGAGCCGGATATCTATGGCCGCGAGGACTACGCCGCCCTCTGCGCCCGCATTTACGCCCACGCCCAGAGCCGCGGCATCGCGGTCGAGTGCTTCCAGTCCAACCACGAGGGCGCGATCATCGACGCCATTCAGGAGGCCGACGGCATGTTCGACGGCATCGTCATCAACCCCGGCGCTTACGCGCACTACAGCTATGCCATCCGCGATGCCATCAAGGCCATCACCATTCCGGTGGTGGAGGTCCATATCTCCGACATTGAAAAGCGCGAGGAGTTCCGCCATCTCTCCGTCACCGCGCCGGTCTGTATCGCGCAGATCCGCGGCCACGGCTTTGAGAGCTACACCATGGGCATCGACCTGCTCGCGGGCGCAAAGCAGTAAAAGCAAAATCAAAGGAGCCGTTCTCCGTTGAGGAGACGGCTCCATTTCTGCAAAGCGGTATTTAGAAAAAATTCTAAATACCGCTTGACATTCCGGCGGAATGGTGCTAACCTCTATTTAGAAAATTTTCTAAATACTATGAAAGAGGTGGGCGGCGTGGGCCTAAGCGAAACCATGAAGGCGCTGGGCGATCCCGTGCGGCGCGAGATACTGAATCTGCTCAAGGGCGGGCGCATGACCGCGGGCGACATCGCGAGCCGCTTCGACATGACGGCGGCGACGGTCTCGTACCACCTCGCCCAGCTCAAGAAGGCGGGGCTTATCTTTGAAAGCCGCGAGAAGAACTTTATCTACTACAGCCTCAACGCCTCGGTGCTCGAGGAGGTGCTGCTGTGGTTACAGGATCTGAAAGGGGAGAAGGAACCGTGAAGGCAAACAAGAAAGAGCTGCTGCTGACCTCGCTGGTCTGCCTGCTGCCGCTGCTGGCGGGCGCCATTCTCTACCCGCGCCTGCCAGAGACGATGGCGACGCATTGGGGCTTCGACGGAACAGCGAACGGCTGGGCGCCGCGCGGCATGGCGGTGTTCGGCCTGCCGCTGCTGATCTTGGCGCTGCATCTCGTCTGCTCCTACGCCGAGAGCTGCGATACGAAGCGGAAGAGTGTGAATCCGGTGCTGCGGACGGTGATGCTGTGGTTCTGTCCGGCAGTCTCGCTGCTCGGCGGAGCGCTCACGCTCGGCACGGGACTGGGATATGAGATGCACGTCGGCACCGTGGCGCCGGTGTTCGTGGGACTTTTGTTCCTCATCCTCGGTAACTACCTGCCGAAGCTCCGGCGGAACTGCACCATGGGCATCAAGCTGCCGTGGACGCTTGCAAGCGAGGAGAACTGGACCCGCACGCACCGCGTCGCAGGCTTTGTTTGGGTCACCGCGGGACTGCTGATGGTCGTGTCCGCGTTTTGGCAGCTGCGTGGGCCGACGGTGACCGTTGTTCTCCTTGCGCTGGCGGTGGGCATTCCGGTGCTGTATTCCTATCTCTACTACCGCCGCCATGAGAAGGGGGGAGCGCAATGACCGTTCCCACCTCGTCGCTCGCCGCGATGGGCGCGTCCGCGGCGTTCTTCGTTCTGCTGCCCATCGGCATTCTGATTTGGTGGCGCAGGACCGAGCGCGCCCACCTGCTGCCCGCGCTCTGGGGTGCGCTGACCTTTCTCCTCTTCGCGCGGGGTCTGGAGATGGGACTGCACTACCTCTGCATCCTCTCCGACAACGCCGTTTCCCGCGCGATCCTGAGCAGTCCGTGGCTCTATATGCTCTACGGTGCGCTGGCGGCGGGCATTTTCGAGGAGTGCGGCCGCTTTTGCATGTATAAGACCGTCATGCGCCGTTATGACGGTCGCGCCGCCGCCGTCACGGCGGGCATCGGCCACGGCGGCATCGAGGCGATATCCATTACCGCCGTGTCGCTGACGCTGTCTCTTGTGTTTGCCCTCTATTGGAACGCGGGCGACACGGACGCGCTTTTGAAGCTCGTCGGCAGTATGGAGACGGTGCAGACCATCGCCGCTTCCCTCGGAAAATACACCGTCGGCTACTGCCTGCTCGCCTGCCTTGAGCGCGTGAGCGCGATGCTGCTGCACATCTCGCTCTCCGTTTTTGTGTTTGCCGCGGCGCGGAGCCGCGCGAAGCGCGGCTATCTCGCCTTCGCCATCGGTCTGCACGCGATCTTCGATATGCCTGCCGCGCTCTACCAGTTCGGCTATATTAAGCAGCTTTTCCCGGTTGAGCTGTGGCTCGCCGTCTGCGCGCTCTACGCGCTGCGCAGCGCCCGCAAATGTTATCTTGAGGAATGTGACGCATAAAGGAGGAAAGAATATGGAACCCATCAAATTAGGCCGCTACCGCCACTTTAAGGGCAACGAATACGAGGTCGTCGGCCTTGCGAAGCACAGCGAAACCTTAGAGGATATGGTCGTCTACCGCGCGCTCTATGGGGAGTTCGGCTTGTGGGTGCGCCCCGCCGCGATGTGGAACGAGATCGTCGAGCGCGACGGCAAGACCTACCGCCGCTTCACCTATCTCGGCGAATGACGGACTATACGCTCGTCCGTTCACGTCGGCGGACGCTCTCGATGGAGCTGAAGCACGACGGCACGGTGGTCGTCCACGCGCCGCTGAGGCTCGGCGTGGAAAAGATCGACGCGTTTGTCGCCGCGCACGAGGCGTGGCTCGCCCGTGCACACGCCCGTCAGGCGGAACGCCTTGCCGCGCATCCCGAGCCGACGGACGCCGAGCGCGAAGCGCTCATAGCCCGCGCAAGGTCCGAGCTGCCGCAGCGCGTGGCGCATTGGAGCCGCGTGACCGGCCTTGTGCCGACCGGCGTGAAGATCACCGGCGCGAAAACGCGCTTTGGGAGCTGTAACAGCAAAAACAGCCTTTGCTTTTCCTGGCGGCTCATGCAGTACCCCGACGAGGCCATTGACCTTGTGGTGGTGCATGAGCTCTGCCACATCGCGCACCATGATCACGGCCCTGGCTTCTACGCCTTGCTCGGCAGTATCCTGCCGGACCACCGCGAGCGCATGAAGCTGCTCAAAGAATAAAGAGGTTGGAAAGCCGCTTGGCTTTCCAACCTCTTTTTTGATCGTGTGCGGCGGATCAGTCTTCTTCGATGAGCCGCAGGCCCGCCGTGGCGGAGACGGGCAGGGTGAAGCAGATGGACTTCGCCTTGCTCTCCATGCCCGCGTCGCGCATGATGGCGGACATGATCTCATTGCGCTTGTCGCGGTGGACGACGATGTAGATCATTTCCTTTTCGGCGGCAAGGGAAATGCCGAGGAATTTTTCCGCGCCCTCCATGCCGGTGCCCTTGGCGTGAATGACCGTGCCGCCCGCCGCGCCCGCGCCGCGGGCCGCGTCCATGATCAGATCGCTGTAGCCATGGTTGGCGATGACGACCAGAAGCTCGTATTTCGTGTCCTTCATGGTGGATTCCTCCCCCTTTTGGTAGTTTTGATGCTCGGTTAGGAATTGCAGCTCGCGCCGCCCGCCGATGGAGCTGAGCGGGACCGTAAAGGCGATGCCCATGCCGGGCACGTCGATCTGCAGCTCGCGGCGCAGGCCGCGGTGCAGCTCCTTCCATTTCTCGTCGGTGACGAAGCTCGCGAACACGCACTTGTCGCTGCGCTCGAGACCGAGATAGTTGAGCGTTTCGTTGCTCGCCGTGCCGAGGGCGAGCGAGATGAACTGCACCGGCACCTGCCGCTCGCGGTAGAACGAGAGAAAGGTCGTGAGCCTGCTGCGCTCGGTGATGGTGACCATCATGGATAATTCACTCATGCTGCGCCCTCCTTACAGGTCGATGATGGCGAGGTCGTCCAGCGCGGCGAAGGCGTCGCCGGAGACCGCGGGCACGCTCTCTGCCGCGCCGCGCCTCGTGCGCAGGCGATAGAGCAGTCCAAGCCCCTGAATGGTGATGAGCGGCGTCATGGCGACCATGGCGACCACGCCGAAGGCGTCGGTCACGATATTGCCACCGACCGCCGAGCACGCGCCCATCGCAAAGGGCAGCAGGAAGGTCGTTGCCATGGGACCGGACGCCACGCCGCCGGAGTCAAACGCGATGGCGGTGAAGAGCTTCGGCACGAAGAACGAGAGCGCGATGGCGACGGCGTAGCCCGGCACGAGCAGATAGAAGATGGAGATGCCGGTCAGCACGCGGATCATCGCAAGACCGACCGAGACGGCTACGCCGATGGAAAGCGAATGCTTCATCGCGCTGCCGGGGATCGCGCCGTCGGTCAGCTCCTCGACCTGCCGCATGAGAACGTAGACCGCCGGCTCGGCCATGACGATGAAGTAGCCGATGAGCATACCGATGGGAATGATGATCCAGTTGCAGGAAAGTCCCGCGATGACGCTGCCGAGGTAGTTGCCCGCGGGCATGAAGCCGACGTTCACGCCGGTGAGAAAAATGACGAGACCGAAGTATGTATACGCAAGGCCCACGCCGATGCGGATGAGCTGCTTGCGCTCCAGATGCAGGGAGATGAGATCGAATACCGCGAAGAACGCCGCGATGGGGAGAAGCGAGACGGCGATCTCCTTGAAATACGTCGGGAAGGCGACGAAGAAGAGTTGCCAGAGCGCGGCGGTGTCGCCAATCTCGGGGATGACGACGGCGGTGTAGCTGCCGCCGTCCGGATGGAAAATAAGGCTCAGGATGAGCACCGCGAGAATGGGGCCGATGGAGCAGAGCGCGACAAGACCGAAGCTGTCATTCGCGCTGTGCTTATCGCTTCGGATGGCGGAAACGCCGACGCCCATCGCCATGATGAACGGCACGGTCATCGGGCCGGTCGTCACGCCTCCGGAGTCGAACGCCACGGCAAGGAAGTCGCGCGGCACGAACATGGCGAGAACGAAGACCACGATGTAGAAGCCCACCAGCATCGTGTTGAGCGGGACGGAGAGCAGCATACGCAGCATGGCGAAGCAGAGGAACAAGCCCACGCCGACCGCCACGGTGACGATGAGCACCATATTCGGCACGGCCTGCACCTGATTGGCGAGCACCTGAAGATCCGGCTCGGAAATGGTGATGAGAAAGCCCAGCAGAAAGCCGAGCGTCAGCATGACGCCGACCCTGCGCGTTTTGGTGATGCACGCGCCCACGCGCTCGCCCATCGGCGACATGGCCAGCTCCGCGCCGAGGGAGAAGAACATCATGCCCACCACCAGCAGCACCGCGCCGAAGAGGAACGCCATCAGCACGCTCGTCGGGAGCGGGGCGATGGTGAAGCTCAGAATCAGCACGATGGCGAGGATGGGCAGCACCGCGGCAAGCGATTCCTGTAATTTTTCGTTGAGTTTGCTGCGATACAAGGCAAAAGCTCCTTTCCGGATATGATCTTATCATACCGTAGTATAGCATGGAAAAGTGTTACAATTGTGTTAAGATTGGCCGCCTCGGGCATTTCGCCGCGACTGCATAAAACGCCCGCTTTCGCGCGCGGAGCGCGGGGGCGCAAATTTCTCTTGTTATTCCGGGCCGCATCGTATATAATACCATTGATTACGCAATGACGGAAACGATTTTCCAAACGCAGCTTTGCAGAAAGGATGCGCGAATATGATAGAACTGAAAAACGAAAAGGGCAGCGTCTTCGTGAGCGACACCGCGCTCTCGAGCATCACCGGCGCGGCGGCGACGAGCTGCTTCGGCGTGAAGGGCATGGCCTACCGCTCCATGACGGATGGCATCGTCCACCTGCTGCGCCGCGAGGCGATGAGCAAGGGCGTCCACATCACGCAGCACGACGACCATGAGATCTCCATCGAGCTGCACATCGTCGTCGAGCACGGCGTGAACATTTCGGCGGTCTGCCAGGCCATCATCGGTCAGGTGCGTTACCTTGTCACCGAGAATACCGGCGCGGTCGTGCGCGGCGTGAACGTCTGCGTCGACAGCATGACCATGTAAACAAGAGGAGGAACCTTTCCTATGCACGATACCATTACCGGGCCTGTTTTCCAGGAGATGCTGCTCTTCGGCGCGGCCTCGATCGCCAAGGAAAAACAGAGCATCAACGATCTCAACGTTTTCCCCGTGCCGGACGGTGACACGGGCACCAATATGAGCCTGACCATGCACGCCGCGGCGCAGGAGCTGCAAAAGCGCAGCCCCGCGACCGTAGATCTTGCCTCGTCCATCACCGCCAGCGCCCTTCTGCGCGGCGCGCGCGGCAACTCCGGCGTCATTCTCTCACTGCTCTTCCGCGGAATGTCCAAGAGCCTCAAGGGCTGCGTCACCGCGGACGGCTGCGCCTTTGCCGCCGCCATGCAGGAGGGTGTGAGCGCCGCCTACAACGCGGTGATGAAGCCCGCCGAGGGCACGATCCTCACCGTCTCCCGCCTCGCTGCGGACCGCGCGATGGCGGCCAGCGCCGAGAAAAACAGTGTGGAGTACGTCATTGAGCAGGCCATCGCGCAGGGCGAGGAGACGCTGCGCCAGACCGTGGACATGAACCCCGTGCTCAAGAAGGCCGGCGTCGTGGACGCGGGCGGCAAGGGCTTCCTTGTGATTTTGAAGGGAATGCTCGCGGCGCTGCGCGGCGAGACCATGCCCGCGCTCGAGACCGAGCACGCTGCGCGCGGCAAGGCGGACTTCGCCTCCATCGGCGACGAGGACATCACCTTTGCCTTCGACACCGTGTTCATCGTCCGCCGCATCGACGACCGCTCCATCGAGCCGTTTCGCGAATTTTTGAACGGCATCGGCGACAGCCTTGTGATCGGCGAGGACGACGAGGCCTTCAAGGTTCACGTTCACACCGATACCCCGGGCATTGCGCTGACCGAGGCGCAGAAGTACGGTACGCTCGAGCTTGCCAAGATCGAGAATATGCGCACCCAGGCCGAGGACCTTGCCGCGGGCCGCAAGGCGCAGAGCACCGACGATCTGGAGGAGGACAACCACGACCATGCCGCTCCCGCGCCGCAGCCGCCGCAGGAGCTCAAGCCCTTCGGCTTCCTCGCCGTGTGCGCGGGCGACGGCCTTGCCGCCGTGTTTGCCGACCTCGGCGCGGACGGCATCGTGAACGGCGGACAGACTATGAACCCCTCCACCGAGAGCATCTTGACCGAGGTCGAAAAGATCGCGGCGGAGACGGTCTTTGTGCTGCCGAACAACAAGAACATCGTCATGGCCGCGCAGCAGTGCGCGGGCTTGAGCGAAAAGAAGGTCGTCGTCATTCCGACCGCGACCGTGCCGCAGGGCATCAGCGCAATGATGGCGGTCGATCCCGGCGAGACGGACGCCGCGACCATCGAGCAGGCGATGAACGCCGCCGCCTCCGCAGTCACCACGGCACAGATCACCTACGCCGCGCGCAACAGCGAGTTTGACGGCTTCGCCATTCGTGAGGGCGACTACCTCGCGCTGCTCGAGGGCAAGCTCTTTGACACGGACACCAGCATCGGCGCGGTGCTCGAAAAGCTCGCTGCCGAGGCGGACAGCCGCGGCGCGGAGTTTGTGAACCTCTTCTACGGCTCCGATGTGAGCGAGGAGGACGCGCGGAAGGCCGGCGAGCAGTTCGGACGGCTCTGCCCGGGCGCGGAGATCAATGTGGTCAGCGGCGGCCAGCCGGTGTACTACTACATCATTTCGATGGAATGAGCACAGAAGAGAACAAAAGAGGGAAAGGCGTGGCCTTTCCCTCTTTCGCTACATCACGCCCGAAAGCAGACACAGCATGGCGTTCGCGTGGCGGTATTCATCCTGCGAAAACGCCAGCAGGAGCTGCTGCAAACAGGGGTCGAGCGTTTCCTGCGAGGCGCGGCGATAGTTGAAGCCGCCGCAGGCCTCCTCGTGATACCGCTCCCGCAGCGCGGCGCAGTAACCGTCGTAGCGCAGGGGAGGATAGCAGATCGCGGGGCAGTAGCGCTCGCCCGTGATGAGATAGACCGCGGCAAGGAGACGCCGGGCGTGCCGCCCCTCGTCGGACGCGATGGCGCGGAACACCTGCCGCGCCTCCGCCGTCGGCGCGCGCCGCGCGAGGAAGAGGTAGGTCCTCCGGTCGGCGAGCTCCTCGCGGATGAAGCCCTGCAGCACCTCCAGCGACTCCAGCGCCGCCGTGCCCATGCAGCAGGGGTCCGCCTGCGCGCCGGGGAGCGTCAGCTCGGCGTTCCGCTCGGCGGCGCTCAGACCGCCGCCGGACGTGTCGGCGGCCATTGCCGCCGCGGCGCGGGCGTCGGGATAGGGGTTTAGCGTCGGGTCCACCCGCTGCCAGACGCGCTCGCAGCGCCGGTAATCGTATGCGGCGTTCTGCGCCGCGGACAGCTCGTTTTCCATAGATCGGTCCCTCCTCGTTTTTCTTTCCTATCCTATGCGGGGCGGGCTCGTCACTTTTCATTGATTTTTTTTGCAAAAGCTGGTAAACTATATAGCGTTTTGAGATTCCGGGTGGTTTTTTGCGGAGAAAGCAGTGAAGTGTGGCATTTGCAACTTTCTGTTTCTCCGGAAAGCGATATACTTTAGATAAACTCCAAGGCAGGCAGGAGGAACCTTTATGTTAGAGCTCAAGAACATCTGCTACACCGTCTCCGCGCCGGAGACCGGCGAGCAGACCATTTTGAAGGACATCAGCGTCACCATTCCCGACGGCAAGCTCATCGTCTTTACCGGCCCCAACGGCGGCGGCAAAACGACGCTCGCCAAGGTCATCATGGGCCTTGTCACGCCGACGGCCGGCCAGATCCTCTGGAACGGCGAGGACATCACCGCCCTCGACATCACGGCGCGCGCGAAGCGCGGCATCAGCTACGGTTTTCAGCAGCCCCCGCGCTTCAAGGGCATCACCGTGCGCGACCTGCTGACCATCGCCAGCGGCGACAGCAGGCTCAGCAAGGATAAGTGCTGTCGCTATCTCACGCAGGTCGGCCTGTGCGCGAACGACTATCTCGACCGCGAGGTGGATGTCTCCCTCTCGGGCGGCGAGGTCAAGCGCATCGAGATCGCGACGCTGCTCGCGCGTCATTCCGCGCTGATGATCTTCGACGAGCCCGAGGCCGGCATCGACCTGTGGAGCTTTGCCCGCCTGACCGAGACCTTCGAGCAGCTCCACCGTGAGCACACGGCGAGCATGATCATCATTTCCCATCAGGAGCGCATCATTCAGCTCGCCGACGAGATCATCGTGGTCGGCGGCGGCGAGATCAGGCACCGCGGCACGACCGAGGAGGTCTTCCCCCTCATCATGGCCGATACGCTCGGCTCCTGCCCTGTGCTGAACCGCTGAGAAAGGAGAGACGAAAATATGCTGACTGATATCGACTCCCGCCTTCTGGAAAAGATCGCCGACCTCACGGGCAAGCCCATGGGCGCGTTCAACATCCGTAAGGACAGCGGCTGCGAGGCCCGCCAGTCCACCGAGCACATCGAGATCGTCCCCCAGCCGGAGGGCAAGAGCGGCATCATCATCCGCATCAAGCCCGGCACGAAGGGCGAGCAGTGCCATATCCCCGTCATCATCAGCAGGACCGGACTTTCCGAGATGGTCTACAACGACTTCTACATCGGCGAGGACTGCGACGTGGATATCGTCGCCGGCTGCGGCATCCACAACTCCGGCTGCGACGAGAGCCGCCACGACGGCGTACACACCTTCTACGTCGGCAAAAATTCCCACGTCCACTACTCCGAGAAGCACTATGGCGAGGGCGACGGCAGCGGCAAAAATGTTATGAATCCCCAGACCATCGTGTATCTGGAGGAGGGCGCGAGCATCCAGATGGACACCGTGCAGATCCGCGGCATCGACTCCACCAAGCGCTACACAAAGATCGTCTGCGGCAAGGACGCCGAGGGCGTCGTCACCGAGCGCCTGCTCACCCACGGCCATCAGGAGGCCACGAGCGATATGGAGATCGTGCTCGACGGCGAAAATTCCCGCGGGCGCGTCATTTCCCGCTCCGTTGCGCAGGACGAGTCCAGCCAGCTCTTCTACCCCCGCATGGTCGGCAACGCGAAGTGCTTCGGCCATGTGCAGTGCGACTCCATCATCATGGGCAGCGCGAAGATCCGCTCCATTCCCGAGATCGCGGCGAACTCCACGGACGCGCAGCTCATCCACGAGGCCGCCATCGGCAAGATCGCCGGCGACCAGCTCCTCAAGCTCCAGACCCTCGGTCTGACCGCCGAGGAGGCGGAGGACACCATCCTCAAGGGCTTCCTTGCGTAAGAAGACATAAAAGAGAAACACGGCTAAGCAAGCACTTCTTTCTTGCTTTCTTCGGAGTGTGGGCATACAATGGGCGGTGCTCCATCACAGAAAACGGAGGAACGACGCCATGAACCGGAAACGCGGTTATCTTTATATTCTGCTCGCCGCCATGATCTATTCCACCACCGAGGTCGCGCTCAAGGGGCTCGGCGGCGTCTTCGCGCCCATGCAGATCACGGTCGAGCGCGTGCTCATCGGCGCGCTCTTTCTGCTGCCCTTCGCCCTGCGCAGCCTGCGGCGGAACGCCATCCGCCTCACCCGCTCCGACTGGGGCTACTTTGCCCTGCTCGGCTTTCTGACGGTCACGCTGCACATGTCGCTGCTCCAGATGGCCGTGCTGCACATGGACGCCTCGGCGACCTCCATCATCTACTCCGGAAACCCCGTCTTCGCCCTCGCCGCCGCGCACTTGATCCTGCACGAGCCGCTGAAGCGGAACCATCTTGTTGCCATCGGCGTCGAGCTGATCGGCATCCTCTTCATCCTCAACCCCGCGAAGCTCGAGGTCAGTCCGCGCGGCTTCGCGGAGATCCTCGCGGCGACCGTCCTTTTCGCCATGTACGGCACTCTCTGCAAGCTGCGCATTCCGCGGCTCGGCGGGCTGGTCATCTCGACCTTCAACCTGCTTCTCGGCGGATCGGAGCTGCTTGCGCTGCTGCTGCTCGGCCATATTCCCGCTGTCGGCGCGCTCTACCGCAGTCTTGGGCTGGACATTTTCACCGACGTGCCGTTCTTCACCGGCTTTACGCTCCGGTCCGCGCTGCTGCTGTGCTATGTCGGCGTCTTCTGCGCCGCCATCGGCTTCCTGCTCACCGCCAAGATCACGGAATACACCTCCGCGACCGAAGCCTCGTTCATCTATCTCATCAAGCCCATCCTTGCAACGCTTTTAGCAGTGGTCTGCTTCCACGAGACCATCAGCGTCAACCGCATGATCGGCCTCATCTTCTTCCTCGCCGCCTCGCTGTGCGTCAGTGTGCCCGTGCTGCGTGAGATGCGGCGGGACGCCGCCGCGGCGCAGCCGCCGCGGTAAGCTCATTTTCACGCAAAAAAAGCTCCGGCCGTTTTCACGGTCGGAGCTTTTTGATCCGGTCTCAGAAATCAACGGTGCCGTCAAGGACCTTGAGGTCATAAGGCTCAAAGACGACCCTGCGATACCTCTCCACGTCGAGCGGCACATTCGTCCAGTCGGAGTGCAGGTCGCCGTTCTGCTTGATGAGAATGTCATAGAGAATGTCGTAGGTCACGCCATCCTCGCCGGGCTCCACGATGGTGGAATAGGGCAGGGTCTTATGGTAGGTCATGTGCAGGCCCTTGTACTCGAAATGGAAGCCGTTGCGCATCCGGCAGCCGTCGAGTCCCCTATAGGTAAACTGCTTTTTGAGGTCCTGCAAAATTTTGTCGTGCTCCTCCTCATAGAGGTTCTCGGGCGTGGTCTCGGTGTAGTCGTAGCGGAACTGGATGGGAATGTTATACCTCCGCCAGCGCTCGACATACTCCGTGAGCTTGTCCGCAGGATAGTTCTTATAGAGCACGCAGTTGATGCGCTTGGGTGTGGCGATGGCGGCCACGACCTCGTCGGGCGATTCCTCGACGTAGCGCTGCAGGTGGCGCGAGACGTTGATGCAGGTGATCTTGTCCGCGTTGCGGCGAGTGAAGTCGATCATCTCCTCCGCGCTGCAGCCGGGCTGCACGGGGAAGGTGGTGTTGATATACACCTTGTGCGTTTTGGGGATCGCGTCGAGCATCCGCTGCAGGTCGCCAAGCTGAGCAAAGGGCTCGCCGCCGGTGAAAACGAAGTCGCACTCCGGCGTGATCGCGTCCATCACGGCGATGGACTTCAGAATGGCCTCCACGCTGAAGCCGGCGCAGTCGGCATATTCCTTTTTATTGATACAGAAGGGGCAGTGGTTGCGGCAGTCATACGGCACAAAAATGGTGACCGTCGCCCCGCCCGCCCTCGTTTTGTAGGGGTGGCTCATAGCAGTTGTGTCCGTCCTATTGCAAAATTCGATAAATAGTTTACTCCTGTAAACGAGAAAATGCAAGGGAGAAAACGCGGAAAAAGCGCTTTTCGCCTATTTTCTTCCCTTTTCCTGCCGCAGCAGGCCGCGAACGTAGGCGAACGCGGCCTCCTCGCCCTCGTCACGAAGCACGCGCAGCATCGCCTCGATGGCGTCGCTCGTCTCGGGGTGGATGAGGATATGGTTCTTCGAGCGGATATAGTAGTCATACGGCGCGGCGTCGGTGTACTCGTCCTTGAGGTAGGTCCTGCACGCCGCGATGCGGTCGCAGAACATCTCGGCGACGTAGCGCAGCGGCATTTTGCACCCGCCCATGTAGGGCCTGCCGTCCTCCCCGATGCAGTAGTCGATCCAATACTCGAAGTGATGGCGGTTGCGGCCCTTGTGGTGGAGCCAGGCAAGGCTCACGCCGTTCTGCTTGCGCTCGGCGTCGTTCGGGCTGCGGTAGCCCTGGTAGTATTTCGCGCCGCGCCAGAACTCGCAGGGCGCGTACTTGCTCAGGTCGTGCAGCAGTCCCTGCCGGTAAAGGCCGAGACGAAAGCAGTATCTGCACACCAGGTGCCGATGATGCGTAATGGTCTTGAAATGTTCCAAAGGCTGCATGGCGGCTCCTCCCGCGGGCAAAGGATAAGAATGAACCTATTGTAGCACATCCTGTGGAAATGGCAAAGCGTATTTTTTGCGGATTTCCGCACATGATACCCTTCAGACGCACGGCGGCGTGACCTTGCCTTGCCGTTCGTTTGAAAGGAGGAGGGGCGAGAGCCCCTCCTCCGGTGGTTTCCGCCGCGCCCGCTTGTTTTTTCTCCGCCGCCGTGGTACGATAGCCGCGAGAAAACAGGGAGGGACCGCCATGGAAAAGCAGCCGCAGCTCCACACCATCGCGCCGGTATACGACGAAAACAGCAGAATACTGATCCTCGGCTCCTTCCCCTCGGTGAAGTCGCGCGAGGCGGCGTTCTTCTACGGCCATCCGCAAAACCGCTTCTGGCGCGTGCTCGCCGCCGTGCTCGGCGAGGGGACGCCGCAGACGGCGGCGGAAAAGAAGTCCCTGCTCCTGCGTCATGGCGTCGCGCTGTGGGACGTCATCGCCTCCTGCGACATCGCCGGCTCGTCCGACGCGAGCATTACGAACGTGGCGCCGAACGACCTCTCTCGTATCCTAAACGCCGCGCCGGTCCGCCGCATCTTCTGCAACGGCGGCACGGCCTACCGCTTTTACCGCCGGTACGACGAGGCCGTCTGGGGAAGGGCGGAGCTGCTGCCCTCCACCAGTCCCGCCAACGCGCGCTCGTCCGCGCAGGCGCTCACGGAGCGCTGGCGCGCGGCGCTTGCGCCGTGGCTGTGACGGCTCCGAGCCGGTGAAAAATATCGCTTTAACTTGTTAACAACCCGTTGCTTTTCCCCCCTCCGCGTTGTATAATGCCCCAATAACAGCAAGAAAAACGGAGGCAAAAACCATGCAGGCAAGGGGAATTTTTCTGACCGTTCTGTCCGCGGTCCTCTACGGTCTGAACCCGCTCTTCTCCAAAACCATCAACATCGGCGGCTGCAACTCGCTCACGCAGACCTTCGCCCGCCTTATCGCCGGCGTCGTTATTTTTTTCGTTCTTCTTGTATGCGGCGAAAGCGGCAGCACGCGCGAAAAGCTGCGCCTGAGCCGACAGGAGCTCAAGGACATTCTGATCTGCTGCATCGGCTACGGGCTCATCGGTCCGCTGCTCTTCGCGTCCTATAACTACCTCGCCTCGGGCCTTGCCACCACGCTGCACTTCGTCTATCCCGTGCTGGTGGTCATTGCCTGCATCGCCTTCCGCTACGAAAGGGCGAACCGCCGCAAGATTGTATGCTGCGTGCTGTGCTTTGCCGGCATCCTGTGCTTCTACACCCCCGGCGGCGATGTGAGCGCCTACGGCGTATTCCTCGCGCTCGCCTCGGGCGTGGCGTGGGCATACTACATCGTGCATCTCAACTCCAGCGGGCTGGTGACGATGGCACCGTTCAAGCTCGCCTTCTGGCTGTGCGTCTTTTCCGCCGTGCTCGTCGGCGGCATCACGCTCGCGATGGGCGAATTCGTCTGGCCCTCCACCGCTTTCACGCGCGGCGCGCTCGCGCTCTACTGCTGCGTGTCCACCGCGGCGTCGCTGCTGTTCCAGCTCGGCAACCGCTTCATCGGCGCGCAGAGCGCGTCCATGCTCTCGACCTTCGAGCCGCTCACGAGCGTGGTCATCGGCATCCTCGTCTACCACGAGGTGCTGACCGTGCGGTTGGGCATCGGTATTTTCTGCATCCTGCTGGCGGTCTTTCTGCTGGCCAAGGCCGACGGAACGGTCAAGGAGGAAACGAAAAGCGAGGCGTGACACGCCTCACTTTTTTTCTCATTCTCACAGCTTTTCCGGTAGCAGTGTGTGCTCGCACACCACGCGGATCTTTTCGCGCAGGCTCATCAAGTCCTCAAAGGCGTCGGGCCGCCGCGCGGGATCGCGCAGCAGCGCTGCGGGGTGGTACATCGCCATGAGCTCAAAGCCGCCCTTTTTCACCCACTGCCCATGCTCACGCGTGATCTTGAAGTCCTCGCGGATTAGGCGCATCGCCGCGATGCGGCCGAGACAGACGATCAGCTTCGGGCGCAGCAGCGTCACCTGCTCGCGCAGGTAGCCGATGCAGGCGTCCTGCTCCACGCCGAGCGGATCGCGGTTCTGCGGCGGGCGGCACTTGACGATGTTCGCAATGTAGACCATCGTGCGGTCAAGGCCGATGATGGCGAGCATATCGTCGAGCAGCTGTCCCGCCTTGCCGACAAAGGGCACGCCCTGCTCGTCCTCGTGTGCGCCGGGGCCCTCGCCGACAAACAGGATCTCTGCCGTGCGGCTGCCGTCGCCGAAGACCACATTCGTCCTCGTTTCGCACAGCGAGCACTCGCGGCAGTCCTGACAGCGCTTTTCCAGTTCCTCCCAACGGTCCGCCATGGCTCGTCCTCCCTCTTTTTCTTCTGCCGTCTATGGTATCACGTTTTTCCATTCTTTGCAACGCCGCGGCGGCGCATTTTTCCGGTTCGGGCGGGCAAACTGCGGTGCAGGAGGTGAACGGACGCGATGGCGTATTTCTGGTATTTTCTCGGCTACGGCTTTCTGGGCTATCTGCTCGAAAAGCTCTTTGCGGCCCTCACACACGCGGAGCACCGCGTGCGGAAGGGCTTTCTGCTCGCGCCCGTCTGCCCCGTGTACGGTCTTGCGATGTGCGCCGTGCTCGCGCTGGGCGCGGAGCGCGTCGACCAGCTCTGGGAGCTCGCGCTGCTCTGCAGCATCACCGCCACGACGGCGGAATACGCCGTCCATCTTTTCTGCGACGCCGTGCTCGGCGTGCGCTTCTGGGACTACAGCGCGACAAAAACGGACATCAACGGCCGCATCTGTCTGCCGTTCTCGCTCGCGTGGGGCGTGCTCGGTGCGCTCGCCGTGCGCCTCGTGCAGCCCGCGTTGGCGGCTCTCGCCACCGACATCCCGCCCGCCGTGACGAACACCGTGCTGCTCTGCCTCGGCATCGACGCGCTGTGGAGCACCGGCGTGCTGCTGCGTTGGGGCGACATCGACCTGCTCGCCCCGAGCCGCCTGCGGCGGAAACACCGGACGGCATAGAAAAAAGCGTGGGCGGAGCCCACGCTTTTCGTTTAACCGTTATGCCGCTCGATCCAGTCCCAAAGATCGTCGTAGACCTGCGCGCGGCAGTCCTCGTTCAATATCTCGTGGCGCAGACCGGGATAGAGCTTCAGCTCCGCGTCGCGCACACCGGCGCGGCGGAAGCTCTCGTATGCCGCGCGCACGCCCTTGCCCATGTTGCCCACGGGGTCGCGGTCGCCGGAGATGAAGAGCACGGGCGTCGCCATGTTCATGTGCCGCAGGTTGGCGGGCCTCTTGATGAACGCCATGCCGTCAAGCAGCTCGAGGAACAGCCCTGTGCTCGCCATGCCGCCGCAGAGCGGATCGGCGATGTAGGCGTCCACGTTTTCCTCGCTCACGCTCAGCCAGTCATAGCCCGTGCGGTTGGGCGCGAAGGCCCTGTTGTAGGCGCCGAAGGCGAGCTTCTCCACGACGTCGCTCGCGTTCTCGCGCCCGACCTTCCTTGCCAGCACGCTTGCAAGCGCCTTGCCGCCGACGAGCATTGCGTCGGGATTCTGCCCCGTGCCCATCAGGATCGCGCCCCTGACCGTGCCGGGATAGCGGATGAGGTAGGTGCGCGTGAGGAACGAGCCCATCGAGTGGCCCATGATAAAGTACGGCAGCTCCGGATAGGCTTCGCCGGTCCGGCAGCGGAGCGTGTACATATCGTCCACGACGTGCTGCCAGCTGCCCTTTTCGCCGAAGTAGAGACGCGGCGCGCCCTCGGCGACCGACTCGCCGTGGCCGAGGTGGTCGTTCGCCACGATCAGGAAGCCGTGCGCGTTCAGAAAGCGCGCGAGCGGCTCGTAGCGCAGCGCATACTCCGCCACGCCGTGCGCGATCTGCAAAATGCCGGCCGGCTTCCCCGCAGGATGCCATTCGACCGCGTGGATGGCGGTCCTTCCGTCAGCGGAGGGAAAGGTAAATTCTTTTCGATTCTCCATAGCGCAAGGCTCCTTTGTATGATATAATCCGAAAAACGGGTGATCTTAGGGTAGCGCCGCTTTCATTGCGTTGTCTTAGTATACCACATCGCTTTTGGAAATAACAGGGGGTATTTATGGGCAGTTTCATCCTTGCGCTCGACCAGGGCACGACCAGCTCCCGCGCCATTCTCTTTGACCGCGTCGGCCGCGTCACCGCGATGGCGCAGCAGACCTTTCCGCAGCACTACCCGCAGCCCGGCTGGGTCGAGCACGACCCGCTGGAGCTTTGGGAGAGCCAGCGCAGCGTGGCCGCGCAGGCGCTCGAAGGGCTCGGGCCGGACGCGCGCATCGCGGGCATCGGCATCACGAACCAGCGCGAAACGACGGTCCTGTGGGACAAGGCGACCGGTGAGCCGGTGTACAACGCCATCGTCTGGCAATGCCGCCGCACGGCGGCTATCTGCGACAGGCTCAAGGAAACGCCGGGCACGGCGGAGACGATCGCGGAGAAGACGGGTCTGGTCATCGACGCCTACTTCTCCGGCACGAAGCTCAAATGGCTGCTCGACAACGTTCCCGGCGCGCGGGAGCGCGCCGAGCGCGGCGAGCTGCTCTTCGGCACGGTGGAAACGTGGCTCATCTGGCGTCTCACCGGCGGGGCCGCCCATGTGACCGACTACTCCAACGCCAGCCGCACGATGCTCTTCAACATCCACACGCTCGCGTGGGACGAGGAGCTGTGTCGGCTCCTCGATATCCCCATGTGCCTGCTCCCCCGCCCCGTTTCCAACAGCGAGATCTACGGCACAGTTGTGCCCGGCATCGAGGGTCTGGAGGCGCTCGCGGGCGTTCCGGTCTGCGGCGCGGCGGGCGATCAGCAGTCGGCGCTCTTCGGGCAGGGCTGTCACGAGCGCGGGCAGGCGAAAAACACCTATGGCACCGGCTGCTTCACGCTGATGAACGTCGGCGAGCGCGCCGTGCGCTCGCGCGCGGGCCTTGTGACCTCGGTGGCGTGGAGCCTCGGCGGGAAAACGACCTATGCGCTCGAGGGCAGCGTGTTCAATGCCGGCAGCGCCATCCAATGGCTGCGCGACGAGCTGGGGCTGATCGGCACCTCGCACGAGTGCGACCTCCTCGCCGAGAGCGTGCCGGACGCGGGAGGGGTCTATCTCGTGCCCGCCTTCACCGGACTCGGCGCGCCGTACTGGGATATGTACGCGCGCGGCTGCATCGTCGGCGTGACGCGCGGGACGACGCGCGCCCACATCGCCCGCGCGGTGCTCGAAGCCATCGCCTTCGAGGTGACCGACCTGATGAACGCCATGCGGCAGGACGCGGGCTGTGAGATCACCGTGCTGCGCGTGGACGGCGGGGCGAGCGTGAGCGACGTGATGCTCCGGTTTCAGTCCGACCTGCTGCGCATCCCGGTGGACCGCCCTCGGATGGTGGAGACGACCGCCTTCGGCGCGGCGGCGCTGGCGGGCCTTGCCGTCGGCTTCTGGCAGAGCATGGACGAGGTGCGCGCCCTGCGCGTGAGCGACTGCGTGTTCTCCCCCGAGCGGGCGCAGGCGGAGTGCGACGAAAAATACCGGCTGTGGAAGCGCGCGGTGAGCTGCGCCTGCGGTTGGATCGAAAAGGCATGAAATGTGCCGAACGATTCGGATAACGGACACAAAATATTTACATTCTCGTGCATTTCTCCGCTTGCAAGCGAAGAAATGTGCGCGTATAATAGGGGCAACAGGAAAACCCCGCATAATAGAAAGGAGAAGAAGATCATGGCATTTTTTGAGGATCTGAGCAGGAAGGTACAGGACGTCGCGTTTGCCGCGGCCGAAAAGGGCAAGGAGGTCGCCGCCATCGCCAGCGAGAAGGCGCAGGACGCCGCCGAGACCGTCAAGATCAACGTCGCCATCGCCGGCGAGCAGCGCGCCATCGAGAAGAACTACCGCGCCATCGGCGAGTGGTATGTTTCCGAGCTCAAGGGCGAGGCTCCCGAGGCGGTCGCCGACATCGTCGCCGCCATCCGCGCCAGCCAGGCGAAGATTGCTGAGCTGCAGGGTGAGGATGTGCCCGTCGAGGCCGAATGTGCCGACGTCACCGAGGCCGCTCCCGAGGCCGCTCCCGCCGAAGCACCTGCCGAGACTCCCGCTCAGGAGTAAGCGTACTGCACACAAAAAGGAACGCAGCCGTACTGATATGCTCCCTCTATGAAAGACAGTAAAAAGCAAACTGTCAATCATGGAGGGAGCATTGTTATGCCGCATAAAAAGCGGTCAGCAGCACATGGCTGCTGACCGAGAAAAACCTTGTTTTTTCACTGTCCTCTTGGTGGGAAACGGTTCAGAGAGAAACGGCACTTCCTTTGGTATGCTTTTGAAAGCGAGGACGCTTGCCTTACTTGACGGCGGTCTTCTTGCTCTCCCACTTGGTGACGCAGAGCGCGCAGGAGATGTCGCCGGTGATGTTCAGGCAGGTGCGGCCCATGTCGAACAGACGGTCCACGCCGTAGATGATCATGATCATATCGACGGGGATGTTCATGGCCTGGAGCACCATAGCCAGCATGATCATGCCCGCACCGGGCGTGCCGGCGGTGCCGATGGAGGCGAGGGTCGCGGTGACGACGATGGTGACCATCTGGCCCACGGTTAGGGTCATGCCGCAGCAGGTGGCGAGGAAGATGGTGGCGACGCACTGATAGATGGCGGTACCGTCCATGTTGATGGTCGCGCCGAGGGGGATGACGAAAGAGGAAACGTCATTCTCCGCGCCGAGGTCCTCGGAGCACTCCATGCTTAGGGGGATGGTCGCGGCGGAGGAGGTGGAGGTGAAAGCGAAGATCATAGCCGGGGACGCCTTCTTGAAGAACGTGATGGGGCTGATGCCGGCGAACGCCTTGGCGGAGAAGGAGTAGCACAGGACCGCATGGACGATGTAGCCGATGTAGGCGCAGCCGATGACGATGCCGAGGGAGCCGAGGATCTCGGGACCCTGCGTGGCGACGACCCACGCCATCATGGTGAACACGCCGATGGGGCTCAGGGAGATGATGAACGCCATCACGCGCTCAATGACCGCGTAGAGGGAGGAAACGAGGTCCTGCGCGAGCTTGCCCTTTTCGCCCGCCGCAAGGATGCCGCCGCCGAGGAGAATGGCGATGACGATGACCTGCAGCATATTGGCGGTGCTGAAGGACTGCCACATATTGCTGGGGAAGATGCCGATGAGGGTATCCATGAAGTTGGCGCTGGTGGCCTTATCCCAGGTCGCGCCGTCCACGAGCTGGAGCGTGGGGAAGAGGCCGGCGTTGTTGAAGATGTTCGCAAACACAAGACCGATGACGCAGGCGACGGCGGTGGTGACGAGGAAGTACGCGACGGTCTTCCAGCCGACGGAGCCGACCTTCTTCATGTCGCCCATGGAGATGATGCCGTCGATCATGGACAGCAGGACAACGGGAACGACGATGAACTTGAGAAGGTTGACGAAGATGGTGCCGAAGGGCTTGAGGTAGTTGGTCGTGATCTCGGGCTTGCCCATAAAGTAGAAGGCAAGGCCGACCACGATGCCGAGCACCAGAGCAATTAAGATCTGTACCGGCAGGCTGAGCTTTTTCTTTTCCATAATACACACTCTCTCCTAAAATTTTCCCTATAAGCAGTAATTTATAGATGCTGCTTATAAGTGTTTCTGTATTTTACAACATCGAAACATATTTTGCAATACCCGGTGCAGGAAAACCTGCATTTTGGGCAGTTTTCACCAAAATGTCTGAAAAAACGGAGAGTGGGCGAGAAAAAATATTTTTGCGTGACCACTTGCAATGTGCGCCGCTTTTTTGTAGGATGTAAAAAGAAACCGAAAGAAGGAACGGAAAACGGTATGAGAGTCATCACCGGCTCGGCGCGCGGACGCCGGCTGAATGAATTAAAGGGGTATGAGACCCGCCCGACCACCGACAAGGTCAAGGAGGGCATTTTCTCCGCCATCCAGTTCGAGGTGGAGGGCGCGCGCGTGCTCGACCTCTTCGCGGGGACGGGGCAGCTCGGCATCGAGGCGCTCTCGCGCGGCGCACAGCGCGCCGTGTTCGTGGACCGGCGCGCCGACGCGGTGAAGCTCATCCGCGAGAATCTGGCGCTCACGCGGCTGGAGGACGGCGCGCAGGTCGTCTGCGGCGACTCGATGGCCTATCTCAATGCCCTGCGCGAGAAATTCGATCTCATTTTCCTCGATCCGCCCTACGCGGACGATCTGCTCGAGCGCGCCGTCGCGCACATCGCGCGATTTGACATTCTTGCGCCCGATGGTATAATGATCGCGGAGAGTCCGGTGGAAAAGGAGCTGCCCAAGCTCGGCGCGCCCTACCGCGTCGCGCGCGAGTACCGCTACGGCAGGATCAAGGTCACGCTTTACCGCCGCGACGGGGAGGAGACGACATGAGAGAGGAACGCATCGCCGTGTTTCCCGGCAGCTTCGACCCCGTGACGCTCGGCCACATGGATATCATCGAGCGCGCGGCACAGCTCTTTGACCGCGTGTACGTCGCCATCGTGCCGAACGGCGAAAAGACGCACCCGATGTTCACGGACGAGGAGAAGCTGGAGCTGATGCGCGTGAGCGTCGCACCGCTCGGCAACGTCGAGGCGGCGCTGTGGAACGGGCTGCTGACGGACTTTGCCGCGCAGAAGGGCGCGCACTTTCTCGTGCGCGGCGCGCGGAACAGCGTGGATTTCGACGCGGAGTATCAGCTCTCGCTCATTTATAAGGATGTGTCCGGCGGCGCGCTCGATACGGTGCTTTTGTGCGCCGAGCCCGCGCACCAGCACATTTCATCGACCATGGCGCGCGAGATGGTGAAGTATCATCAGCCGCTCGAGAAGTATTTGCCGGCTGCGGCCGCTGCTCGGATAAGAGGAAAGGATAGGGGATAACGATGGCTGAAGAGAATGTACAGAAGCTGCTGGATATGCTGTATGAGATGATCGACGAGGCGAAGAACGCGCCGCTGTCGAACGACAAGTGCGTGCTCAACCGCGACGAGGCGCTCGACCTGCTCGATGAGATCCGCGCGCAGATGCCGGTGGAGCTCAAGCGCGCGCAGGAGCTTGTCCGCGCCCGCGACGAGTATGTGGAGGCCGCCAAGCGCGACGTCGAGCGCATGATGCAGAAGGCGGAATTCGAGGCCAAGAGCAAGGTCTCCGAGAGCGAGGTGCTCACCGCCGCGCGCGCCAAGGGCCACGACATCGTCACCCGCGCCGAGGAGCGTTCGCGCGAGATGTATCGCGTGGCGAACGACTACTCCGAGGACGTTCTGCGCCGCACGGAGGAGGCGGTCCAGATGGCGCTCGACGAGGTCAAGCAGACGCGCGTGCGCTTCCGCGCCGCGTCCAACGAGCAGATGCAGCGCCGCCGCGAGGAGCTGAACAAGTCTTTGGAGAAAAACGACAAAGAGGACAAGTAAAATTCGTTACATCTGACAAAGGCTTTTCAAGAGTTTTTCAATTTGAACATATTTTGCGATGAGGGTAAAACGCGCCACAAGATATTGTGGCGCGTTTTTTCACGCTCTTTCGACAATAAAACGCGCGTTTGAGTTTCAGCAAAAAACGCTGGAAGAATTTGGCAAAAAAGCGCGCGAAAACCTTGAAAACAAAGAAAATTTCTGCTTGCATTTCAAAAGCGTTTTATGTATACTCAGAATACGAAGTGGGGGAAAGTGGTGCTAAGTGTGCAAAAGTGGTGCTGCTGACCCAAAAGTGCAGGAGAGTGGAGCGAAGCGACTTCCCCGAAAAAAGAGGGAGCCGCTGCTTTGCCCTCTCCACAACAGCTTCAAGGATCGCCGAAAGGGGGAAGCGCTTTGACCGGTCAGTATCAGCACAGCATCGACGCCAAGGGCAGAGTGTTCATCCCCGCGAAGCTCCGCGAGGAGCTGGGCGAGACCTTTTATGTCACCATGGGCATGGACTCCTGCCTGAGCGTCTATTCCGACGCGAGCTGGGCGAAGTTCACTGAGAAGTTCGAGAGCCTGCCTTACACCAAGACCAAGGCCATGCGCCCGCTGTTCGCCAACGCCGCCAAGTGCGAGCCGGACAGCCAGGGCCGCATCCTGCTGCCGCAGAAGCTGCGCGCCTACGCGGGGCTGGATAAGGACGTGGTCATCATCGGCGTATCGAACCGCGCCGAGATCTGGAATGCGGAGCGCTGGGCTGCGCTGGAGGCCGAGGAGCTCAACCCCGAGAACCTCGCCGCCGTGATGGAGGAGCTGGGCTTCTGAGATGGAAGAGATCAACTACGGCCACAAGCCGGTGCTGCTACACGAATGTCTGGACGCGCTCGCCATCCGGCCGGACGGCGTTTACCTCGACGGAACGCTGGGCCGCGCGGGCCACTCGCTGGAGATCGTCCGCCGCCTGACGGCGGGAGGACGGCTCATTGCCCTCGACCGCGACGAGACCGCCATCGAGGCGGCGCAGCGGCGGCTCGCGGACTATATGGACCGCGTGACGCTGGTACACTCCAACTTCAGCGCGCTCGACGACGTGCTGCGTGAGCTGGGCGTCTGCGGCGTGGACGGGATGCTCTTTGACCTCGGCGTTTCCTCGCCGCAGCTCGACGATGCCGCGCGCGGCTTTTCCTACAAGCAGGACGCGCCGCTCGATATGCGCATGGACGAGAGCGCAAGCTACACCGCGCGCGAGCTGGTCAATACCGTCAGCTATGAGGAGCTCAAGCGCATCCTCTACGAATACGGCGAGGAGCGCTACGCGCCCGCCATCGCGAAGAAGATCTGCGCGTACCGCGCGGAAAAGCCCATCGAAACCACGCTGGAGCTGGCGGATCTCATCCGCTCGGCGATGCCCGCCGCGGCGCTGCGCGAAAAGCAGCACCCCGCCAAGCGGAGCTTTCAGGCCATCCGCATCGCGGTCAACGACGAGCTCGGCGAGCTTCCGCCGATGCTCCGTGCCGCCGAGAAGAATCTCAAGCCGGGCGGGCGGCTTGCGGTCATTACGTTCCATTCGCTCGAGGACCGCATCGTCAAGCGCGAGCTGCAAGCGCTCGCCACGGGCTGCACCTGTCCGCCGGAGTTTCCGGTGTGCGTGTGCGGCAAGAAACCAAAAATGAAGCTCATCACCCGCAAGCCCATCGTTTCGGGCGAGGAAGAGCTGAACGAAAATCCCCGCGCCCGCAGCGCCAAGCTGCGTGTGGCGGAAAAATGCTGAGAAAGCAGATCTTTCACGAAGGAGAGCGCCATGGCACGCACGAGCCGAAGCAGACAAAATTACAGATACGGCGGCGGACGTGTTGTCGGCAATCTCGCCTACGATGAGCGCTATGCCGAGCGGCGCGCGCCGCGCCGCGAGAGCGAGCAGCGGGAGCAGCCGCGCGAGGAGTTCATCCGCCCGCCGCGCAGGCAGGAGAAGAAGGCCGTCCGTCCGCGCGTGCGCGAGCGGCAGAGAGTCTCCGGTGTGCTGGTGCTCGGCTTTGCCGCGCTGGCCGCGATGGTCGTGGTCGTGCTGATGAGCTACGCGCAGCTCACGAGCATTTCCGCCGATGTGGTCTCGATGCAGAAGGAACTCAAGACGCTCGACGCCGAGCACGTCGCGCTGCTCACGCAGTACGAGCGCACCTTTGATCTTGAAACGGTCAAGGCGGCGGCGGCCGCCGCGGGCATGAACAAGCCCAGCTCCTCGCAGATCAATTACATCGACCTTTCCGCGCCGGACAGCGTGGAGCTTTGCGAAACGCAGAACGTCAGCGTGCTCAGCCGTGTGTTCACCTCGCTGGGGCAGGGCGTTTTCAGCGTGGTGGAATATTTCAGTTGAGCGAAGCCTATACATAAGGAGTAAGGAGCTTCCTTACTCCTTGTTTTGCCATTATGCCCCTTGCCGTATGAGGAGGAAAGACCGTGCCGACACCCCCGAAAAGAAAACCGGACAGCGCGCGCCGCGCCAACCGCATCATCCAGCAGCGAACGCTTCTGCTGCTGGCGCTGCTGGGCATCGGCACGTTTCTGCTGCTCTTTGCCCAGCTCTACAAGCTGCAGATCAAGCAGCACGACGAGCTCAAGACGCTCGCCGTGCGCCAGCAGACGCTGCGCACGACCGTGGAGGCGAGCCGCGGCACCATCTACGATAAAAACGGCGACATCCTCGCTCTCTCCTCCACAGCGGAGAACGTCTGCATCTCGCCCCTCGATGTTGCCAAAAATGAGCAGGATCAAGATCTGATCGCAAACGGCCTCGGCGAGATCCTCGGCGTGGACCCGGGCGACATCCTCGACGACATGAAGGACACCGCCTCGCAGTACAAGGTCATCAAGAAGAAGGTCGAGCAGGAGACGGCGGACAAGGTCCGCGTGTTTATCAGCGACAACAGCATCAAGGGCGTCTTTCTGGAGCCGACCTCCAAGCGCTACTACCCCTATTCCTCGCTCGCCGCGCACGTCATCGGTTTTGTCAACGCCAACGGCGGCGCCTACGGCCTTGAGGCCGTGTACGACGAGGAGCTGACCGGCGAAAAGGGCATGGTCGTCTCCGCGCGCGACGCCAACGGCAACGCGCTGCTCTACCAGTATGAGCAGTATTTCGACGCCGAGAACGGCGACAGTCTGGTGACCACCCTCGATAAGACGGTGCAGTATTACCTCGAAAAGGGCCTTGAGGAGCTCGAGAGCCGCTACGGCACGGGCGTGGGCGCGACCGGCATCGTCATGGACGTCAACACGGGCGGCATCCTCGCGATGGCGTCGCTGCCGACCTACGACCTCAACGCCCCCGCGAGCATTTACAACAGGGAGATGCTTGCCGCAGGCATGACCGACGAGGAGTTTGACGCGGCGGCCGGCGCGCTGCAAAATATGCAATGGCGCAACAAGGCCATCAACGATACCTTCCAGCCCGGCTCGACCTTCAAGATCCTCACCCTCGCCATGGCGCTGGAGGAGAACAAGGTCCAGATGTCCGACACCTTCAACTGCCCGGGCTATGTCGTCATCGAGGGCGCGAAGATCAACTGCTCCAAGCGCGCGCCCGGTCACGGCCATCAGGACCTCATCACGGCGTTCGCCAATTCCTGCAACCCTGCGTTCATCAACATCGGCCTGCGTCTCGGCAACACGACCTTCTACAATTACATGAAGGCTTTCGGCCTCACTGGAAAGACCGGTGTGGACACCACGGGCGAGGCGAGCGGCTTTGTCAACAAGGAGATCGAATACTCCACGCTGGCGCTGGCGTGCTACGCCTTCGGCCAGAACTTCAACGTCACGCCGCTCTCGCTCATCAACGCGCAGGCGGCCTGCGTCAACGGCGGCTACCTCCGCACGCCCTACATCGTCTCCGAGGTGCTCGACCAGAGCGGCAACGTCAAGTACCGCCATGACACCACCCCGCTGCGGCAGGTCATCTCCGAGGATACCTCCAAGACCGTGCGCGAGATCATGGAGTACGAGGTCGAGTACGGCACGGGCAAGAACGGCAAGGTCGCGGGCTACCGCATCGGCGGCAAGACCGGCACCGCCGACCAGATCGACGGGAGCGTCACCGTTTCGTTCACCTGCTGCGCGCCGGCGGACGACCCGCAGATCATGATGCTCCTCACCCTCAGCAGCGCCAGCAACGACACCGGCACCTACCGATCCGGCGGCAACATGGCCGCGCCTGTGGCATCGAGCATCATGGCGGAGATATTGCCCTACCTCGGCATCGAGCCGACCTACAGCGCCGATGAGCTCGTCGGCGCGGATCATACCGTGCCGAACGTCGTCGGGCTCAAGCGCGACGAGGCGGCGGCAAAACTCAAGGAGGAGGGCTTCTCCTGCCGCACCGTCGGCGACGGCGAGACCGTCACCGACCAGACGCCGCTCGGCGGCGCGATCGTGCCGAACAACGCGGAGATCATCCTCTACCTTGGCGCGGAGAAATCCACAGAGCTGTGCATCGTGCCGAACGTCGTGGGCGACAGCGCCGCGGCTGCCAACCGCAAGCTCACCGACGCGGGACTCATCATGTCCGTCTCCGGCGCGACCGGCGGCAGCTCCGCGAGCGTGCGCGCCATCTCCCAGTCGGAGACGCCGGGCACGGAGACCGCGGCGGGCACGGTGGTGCGCGTCCAGTTCAGCGACAGCTCGGTGACGGATTAAAAACCGCAAAAGAGAGCAAGACTTGACGGAGAAAGGACGACGCGCCTACGAAGCTCGGCGAGCTTTTGAGCGCCCTTGATCACTTTCGACTCCTCCGCGCGGATGCGCGGACGGAGATATATGACCTCACCCTCGATTCCCGCGCGGCGGGAGAGGGAAGCCTTTTCCTCGCCCTGCATGGCGCGAGGGAGGACGGCGCAGACTATGCCAAAGAGGCCGCCGCGCGCGGCGCGGCGTGCGTGGTCACGGAGCGGGAGATCGAAGACGTGCCCTGCGTACTGGTCCCCGACGCGCACGAGGCGGCGGCGAGGCTCGCCGCAAGGTGGTGCGGCGAGCCGGCGGAACGCATGACGGTGGTCGGCGTGACCGGCACAAACGGCAAGACGACCACAACATACCTTCTCAAGCAGCTCCTTGAGCGCTGCTTGGGCGCGAAGGTCGGGCTGATCGGCACAAATCAGAACATGATCGGCGACACCGTTCTGCCCGCCGAGTGCACCACGCCCGACGCGCTGACGCTCCAGCGTCTGCTGCGCGAAATGGCGGACGCGGGCTGCACCCATGTGGTGATGGAGGTCTCCTCTCACGCGCTGGTGCAAAGGCGCGTGGGCGCGATCGGCTTCGCGCTTGGCGTGTTCACCAACCTCACGCAGGATCATCTTGACTACCATGGTACAATGGAAGCCTACTGCGGCGCCAAGGCCCGGCTGTTCCGCCAATGCCGCGCCGCCGCCGTCAACGGCGACGATCCGTGGACGCCGCGGCTGCTCGAAAATGTGACCTGTCCGGTCACGCGCTTCGGACAGGGACTTGCAAACGATCTCGTCGGCTGGGACGCGCAGTACTGCGCCGACCGCGTAAGCTTCACCGCGTGCAGCGACAGCGAGCACATCCCCGTGACGCTGCACATTCCCGGGGCGTTCTCGCTCTACAACGCGCTCGCCGCGCTCGCCGCGGCGCAGGCTCTCGGCATTCCGCTCGAGGACGCGGCGCAGGCTCTCTCGCTCTGTCAGGGCGTGCGCGGCAGGGCGGAGGTGGTGCCGACGGACACGGACTACACCGTGCTCATCGACTACGCGCACACGCCCGACGGGCTGAAGAATATTCTATCGACCGTCTGCGGCTTTGCCGACGCGCGCGTGCTCGTCGTGTTCGGCTGCGGCGGCGACCGCGACCGGACGAAGCGCGCCGAAATGGGGCGCATCGCCGCACAGCTCGCGGACGAGGTGATCGTCACCTCGGATAATCCCCGCACGGAAAACACCTACGCCATTCTGCACGAGATCCTCGCCGGCATGGTGGACAGCGCGACGCCGTTTGCCGTGCTGGAAAGCCGCCGCGAGGCCATCGCCTATGCGCTCGACCACGCCTGCACCGGTGACGTGGTGGTGCTCGCGGGCAAGGGACACGAGACCTATCAGGTGGTCGGCGCTGAGACGCTGCCGCTCGACGAGCGGCAGGTGGTGCGTGAGCATCTGAGCCAATAAAAAACGAAAGAGCCGCGCTCTGCGCGGCGGAGGGAACACGCTATGAAACTGATCGCTGCCTGCATTGTGAGCTTTCTCATCACGCTTGTCACCGGACGCTTTCTGCTCCCCGAGCTGCGCAGGCTCAAGGCGGGACAGAGCATCCGCGAGGACGGCCCGACCTGGCACGCCGGCAAGTCCGGTACGCCGACGATGGGCGGACTGATGTTCATTTTCGGCATCCTCGTCACCATTCTCGTGTTCGGCTGGGACGCCATGCGTGCGGGCAGCTTCGCGCATCTCTATGTGTTTGCCTTTGCCGCCGTGTTCGGCTTGATCGGCTTCCTTGACGATTTTCAGAAGGTGAAGCTGCACCGGAACCTCGGCTTGACGGCGATCCAGAAGTTTGCCCTCCAGCTTGCCGCGGCGGTGGTGTTTCTCTGCCTAATGCGCTATGAGGGGATGCTGACGCCGAACCTCTACATTCCGTTCGCGAACACCTACATCATTCTCAACTGGGTCGTCTACATGATCTTTGCGGCCTTTGTCATCGTCGGCACGGTCAACGCCGTCAACATCACCGACGGCATCGACGGTCTGGCTGGCAGCGTGACGGTGCCGGTGGCGCTGTTCTTCGCGGTGGTCGGCTCATGGTGGGGCTATGAGAACGATCTCGGCGTTTTTGCCGCGGCGATGGTCGGCGGACTCATCGGCTTCCTCGTCTACAACTTCCACCCCGCCAAGGTCTTCATGGGCGACACCGGCTCGCTCTTCCTCGGCGGTGCGGTGGCGGGACTGGCGTTCGCCTACGATATGCCGCTCGTGCTGCTGCTCGTCGGCATCGTCTACATCTGCGAGACGCTTTCGGACATCATTCAGGTCGCCTACTTCAAGGCGACGCACGGCAAGCGCATCTTCAAGATGGCACCGCTGCACCACCATTTTGAGCTCTGCGGCTGGAGCGAGGTCAAGCTCGTGACCATCTTCACGCTCGTCTCCGCCGTGTTCTGTATGCTGGCGCTCTGGGGCGTGATCGGAAGATACCATTTCTAAAGCACATTCCAAAAAACGATGAGGGGAGGTGAACCGGCATGACGAAGGAAGAGCGCGAGCTGCGGCGCGAGCAGCGCGAGCACATGAAGCGCATGGAGGCCGCCGCGAAGGAGGCGGGCCGCGGCCCCATCGACGTGCCGTTCCTCCTGCTCGTGCTGCTGCTCACCGGCGTGGGGCTCATCATGCTGCTCTCGGCGAGCTTCCCCTCCGCCTATTATGAGTCGGGCGACCCGCTGTACTACTTCAAGCGGCAGGCAGGCTTTGCCCTGCTCGGTCTTGTTTTTATGGTTGGTATCGGGCGCATCAACTATGCGCGCTTCCGCGCGGTGTCGAAGATCGCGCTGGGCGTTTCCATTATATTGCTGGCGGCGGTCATCGTTCCCGGCATCGGCATCACCAGCCATGGCGCGACGCGCTGGCTTGGGATCCCCGGTACCACGATGCGGTTCCAGCCGTCGGAGATCGCCAAGCTCGGCGTCATCCTTTATTTTGCCGACAGCATCTCCAAAAAGAAGGACAAAATGAGGACGCTCCGCTACGGCATTCTGCCCTACGGCTTTATCCTTGTCCTCATTGCGGCGCTGATGTACTTCGAGCCGCACCTTTCCGGCACCGTGCTCATTCTCGGCATCGGTGCGGCGATGATGTTCGTCGGCGGCATCCAAGGCTACTGGGTCGGCATCGGTATCGGCGGTATCGCGGCGGTGGCGTATGCCTTCCTTTCCGGACTGATCACCTACAACTCCTCGCGCATTGCCATCTGGCTCGACCCGCTCAACGACGCGTTCAAGACCGGCACGGGCTACCAGACGCGCCAGAGCCTCATCGCCATCGGCTCGGGAGGTCTCCTCGGCCTCGGCCTCGGCAAGAGCCGGCAGAAGTTCCTCTTCCTGCCCGAGGAGCACAACGACTGCATTTTCTCCATCGTCTGCGAGGAGCTCGGCCTGATCGGCGCAACGCTCATCATGGCCATCTTCGCGCTGCTCATCATCCGCGGCTATTGGATCGCGCTCCACGCGCGCGACCGCTTCGGCAGCCTTCTTGTTGTGGGCATTACCACGCAGATCGCGCTGCAGGTGTTTCTGAACATCGCGGTCGTGACGAATCTGGTGCCGAACACCGGCATCTCGCTGCCGTTCTTCAGCTACGGCGGCACGGCGCTCGCCATCCAGCTCGCGGAAATGGGCGTGGTGCTGAGCGTCTCGCGGCAGATGCCGCCAAGCTGAAAAGCTCAAAAATATGCCGCGGCGGAAAACAGACCGCCGCGAGGAAGAAAGGGGGACGGAAGGCATGAACGTTATTTTCACCTGCGGCGGCACGGCGGGACACGTCAACCCCGCGCTGGCGCTCGCGGGCTTCCTGCGGGAGAGGGATCCGAAGACCCGCATTCTCTTCGTCGGCGCGGAGCGCGGACTGGAGCGCGACCTGATCGCGCACACGCCCTATCCGTTCCGAACGGTCAACATCTCGTCCTTCCACCGCTCCCTTCAGCCGAAGGAGCTGCGCCACAACCTCGTCTCCGTGCGCAATCTGATGCACGCGAAGCGTGAGGCGGACGCCATTCTCGATGAATTTCAGCCCGACCTCATTGTCGGCACGGGCGGCTACGCAAGCTATCCCATCGTGCGCTACGGCCACGCGCGCGGCATCCCGACGGTGGTGCACGAGTCGAACGCCGTGCCGGGGCTGACGACCCGACTGCTCGAGAACCATTGCGACCGCATTCTTGTCGGCTTTGAGGATTGCCGGCAGTATTATAAGCACAAGGACCGCGTGGTCGTCACCGGTACGCCGGTGCGCGGCGACTTCTTCACGCAGACAAAGGCGCAGGCCAAGGAAAAGCTCGGCGTGGACGACGGCCGCCCGCTCATCGTTTCGTTCTGGGGCAGCCTCGGCGCGGGGAACATGAATCGCGTCACGGCAGAGCTTCTCTACCTCGAGGCGGCAAAGGAGCCGTTCCACCACGTCCATTCCGTCGGCTCGCTCGGCTGGCAGAAAATGCACGAGTGGGTGAGTGGGTACGGCGTGGATCTGCGCGACCATCCCTCGCTCGACGTGCGCGAGTATATCTATGACATGGCGGACGTCATGCGCGCCGCCGATCTTGTGATCTGCCGCGCGGGCGCGTCCACGCTCAGCGAGCTGACGGCGCTCGGCGTACCGGCCATCCTCGTGCCGTCGCCGAATGTGACGAACCACCATCAGGAGAAAAACGCCGCCGTGCTCGGCGAGCACGGCGCGGCGCTCGTCCTGCCCGAGGAGGGGCTGGACGGCAAGCGTCTGTTCTCGGAGGCCGCCGCGCTGCTGCGCGACGAAACGCGGCTCGCGGCGATGCACGAGGCTTCGCTCCGACTCGGCGTGCGCGACGCGACCGAGCGCATCTATGAGACCGTCATGGCGCTTGTAAAGTGAGAAAAAGCCTGCGGCGCAAGCCGCAGGCTCAGAGCATATTCAGTTGAGCGTAAAATCCATCCACACGGGATTGTGGTCGGAGTAGAGGAAGCCGGCGTCCACTACGGCGCTGTCCACGACCTCCACATTATCGCTCACGAGGAAGCCGTCCACCGTCAGGCGGAAGGTCGTCTCGACGCTGTACGGCTCGGACGCCGTGCGGCAGGAGGCAACGGGCGCCTCCGCGTCGAAGGGCGCGACGAGCGTCAGTCCCGCGGGGATCGTTCCCTCCGGAATGGGCTGTGCCCATGTGTCGTTTTCCCCGGCGGTCACGCCAAAGACCTCCGGCGAATTGCCGAGTAAGTCCTTATTGAAATCGCCGCCCGCGATGCAGTAATTTCCCGCCTCGTATTCCGTGAGCATATCCGCGCACAGCAGCGCGAGCTGCTCGGTGGCGATGGTGCCGTCCGAGGTGTAGGCGGAAAGGTGGAGATTATAGAGGACAAGCTCCCTGCCGTTCGCCGTCGGGATGCGGCTGACCGAATAGCAGCGGTCGAGGTCGAGGAGCTTCATAAAGCCGTTCTCCACCGGCAGCTCCCGCCGCACGGCGGAGGCGATGGGGTGGCGCGAAAGCGTCGCGATGCCGGATTGATTCGCCCCATGGGGTTGAATGAGCGGATAGAAAAGATAGGGGCTGTCGTAATTCTGCGCGAAGACCTCGTCGTATTCGCACCCCTTCATGGCGTCGCTCAGATAGGCGGTCTCGTCGATATGCCAACTGCGTGTGCCGTCGGTGTCGACCTCCTGAAAGAGAGCGAAATCGGGCGAAAGGTCTTTGACGAACGCGACGATGCCGCGCATATTTTCGTCGACCGTCTGCCGGCTGCGGGCGCGGCTCTCCCGGCCGCCGTCCATGAAGAAGCTGTAGTCGGCGCTGTACGCGCCAAAGCCCGCGTTCGCGGACGAAACGCGGTAGACGGCGCCGGTCTCGACCGCGCCCTCCATGGGGACTGCGTCCTTGCCGCTGCAATGCATCACGCTGAGGCTTTGATCGCCGACGCGGTGGTAGCTCGCGAACACATAGACGACGTACAGCACGACGAGAATAAGCAGCGCGAGCAGCACAAGCCCGAGCGTTTTGCCGATCGTTTTTCCTTTCATGGCATAGACCTCGCTTTTGGATTCTTTCGGAATTTTACCATAAAACACCGCGAAAGTACACCCCCTTTTCCTCCCACGCCGGAACCACGGCGCACCGTGGGCGCATACTATGGCTTAGTTTGTTGACCCATCGGGAAAGGGAGGAACGGCACATGAGCTATCTGAGCATCGAGGGCGGCGCGCCGCTTCACGGAGAACTGACGATACAGGGCAGCAAGAACAGCGTTCTGCCCGTGCTGGCGGCGACGATCCTCGCGCGGGGCGTCTGCCGCATCGAGAACTGTCCGCATCTGCGCGACGTGGACGCGTCCATTGCCATCCTGCGGCACCTTGGCTGCCGCGTGCGGCGCGACGGCACGGCGCTGGAGGTGGACACCGCGCCGATGGCGCGCTGCGACATTCCCGACGAGCTGATGCGCGAAATGCGCTCGTCCGTCATTTTTCTGGGCGCGATCCTCGCGCGGCAGGGGGAAGCGGTCTTGTCCTACCCCGGCGGTTGCGAGCTCGGCCCGCGGCCCATCGACCTGCACCTGGCCGCCCTGCGCGAGCTGGGCGCGGAGATCACCGAGCGCGGCGGCGAGCTGCGCTGTACGGCAAGGGGGCTGCGCGCCGCGGACATCACGCTTGCCATTCCGAGCGTCGGCGCGACGGAGAACGCCATTCTTGCCGCCTGCGGCGCGGAGGGCACAAGTGTCATCTACAACGCGGCCCGCGAGCCGGAGATCGTCGATCTTCAGACGCTGCTGCGAAGCATGGGCGCGCGGGTGAACGGCGCGGGCGGCTCCATCATCACGGTCGAGGGCGGCGCGGCGCTGCACGGCTGTACGCACCGCGTCATCGGGGACCGCATCGTCTGCGCGACCTACCTCTGCGCCGCGGCGGCGGCGGGCGGCGAGGTCCGGCTCACCGGCGTGGACTACCGCGCGGTGTCCACCGTGGCGCTCGCGCTCGCCGAGAGCGGCTGCGAGGTGAGGAGCGAGGCGGACGCCGTTTCCCTGCGTTCGACCGGAGCGCTGCGCTCCGTGCGCCCCGTGCGCACCGCGCCCTACCCGGGCTTTCCGACCGACGCCCAGCCGGTGCTGATGGCGGCGCTGCTCAAGAGCGAGGGCTGCACGGTCTTTGTCGAGAACATTTTTGAAAACCGCTACCGACACGTTGACGAGCTCTCGCGCATGGGCGCGGAGATCCGCGTCGCGGGACGCGTGGCGGTGGTGAACGGCGTAAAGTCGCTGCACGGCGCGGCGGTCAAATGCACCGACCTGCGCGGCGGCGCGGCGCTGGTGATCGCGGGGCTTTCCGCCGAGGGCACGACCCGCGTGACGGAGCTCGCGCACATCGACCGCGGGTACGACGCCATCGAGCGCGGCCTGGCCTCGCTCGGCGCACAGATCCGCCGGGAGACTACATAGAAACGAAAAGGATACAAAAGCTATGGCACGAAATCGCAGCACGAATCGCAGACGCCGGCGGGGAAGATTTTCTTTCTTGACGAAGCTCTTGTGCATCCTGCTCATCGTCTGCGCGGTCGTCGCGGCGCTGACCGTTTTCTTCAAGGTGCAGAGCATCACGGTGAGCGGCAACGCGCGCTACACGAGCGAGGAGGTCGTCGCGGCCTCGGGCATCGAGATCGAGGATAACCTCTTCCTGCTCAACAAGTACAGCGCCGCGCAGGCCATTTTTGAAAAGCTGCCCTATGTGGGGGAGGCGACGATCAACCGCGCTCTGCCCGACACCATCGTTATCACGGTGCGGGAGTGCGCGGCGGCGGCGGGCGTCGTCACGCCGGAGGGCTATTGGCTCATCAGCGAAAACGGAAAGCTCCTCGAACGGACCGATACGCTGCCGTCCGGCTGCCCGGGCATTACGGGCGTCGAGCCGGAGTCGCCCGCGCTGAGCGCGCAGCTCTCGCTCGGCGCGGAGAAAACGCTGACGGCGGATACGCTGCTCACGCTGGTGCAGACGGCGAGCCGTTACGGTATGCTCGCGGGCATCGGGAGCGTCGACCTGTCTGATGCCGAGGCAATCACCTTTACCTATCTGGGCCGCTTCACCGTGCGCCTCCCGTGGGATTCCGATCTGGACTATATTTTCCGCAATGTGCAGGATGTGGTGAACGGTCTGGAGTCGAACGAGACGGGCGAGATCAACTATATGCTGCTCAAATCCAAGGGCGAAACGCACTTTATCCCGTCCGCGCCGGGCGCGTAAAAAAGTTTTCGGGAAATCGCGCGCGGCTATTGACCGCGAGGAAAAAGCGTTATACAATAGACTTGCTTCAGAATACACTTGATGTTGTGGCGGCACCGACATGAACCGCCCGCATTCTACAAGAGATAGTAGGAGGAACCGATATGGCATTCGGATTGGATACCGGCGTTGAAAACGTCGTCAGGATCAAGGTCATCGGCGTCGGCGGCGGCGGCAACAACGTGGTCAACCGCATGGTGCGTTCCGGGACCCGCGGCGTGGATTTCGTCGCGGTCAATACCGATAAGCAGGCGCTCAACGTTTCTAGCGCCACCTATAAAATTCAGATCGGCGAGAAGCTGACCCATGGTCAGGGCGCCGGCAGCGACCCCGAGGTGGGCCGCAAGAGTGCGGAGGAGAGCCGCGCCCAGATCTCCAAGGCGCTGGAGGATACCGACATGGTGTTCATCACCGCCGGCATGGGCGGCGGCACCGGCACGGGCGGCGCGCCCATTGTGGCCGAGATCGCCCGTGAGCAGGGCATCCTGACCGTCGGCGTCGTCACCAAGCCGTTCGGCTTTGAGGGCCGCCGCCGGATGCAGCAGGCCGAAAAGGGCATCGAGGAGCTGCAGGGCAAGGTCGATTCCCTCGTCATTATCCCCAACGAGCGCCTCAAGCATGCGACCGATCAGAAGATCACCTTCGCCAACGCCTTTGAGATCGCGGACGATGTGCTGCGTCAGGCGGTGCAGTCCATTTCCGACCTCATCCGCGACACCGGCTTCATCAATCTCGACTTTGCCGACGTCACCGCCATTATGAAGAACGCCGGCATGGCGCACATGGGCGTAGGCCGCGCGGCGGGCAAGGGCAAGGCTGAGGAGGCCGCCCGCATGGCCATCTCCAGCCCGCTGCTCGAGACCTCCATCCACGGCGCGCGCGGCGTGCTCATCAACGTTACCGGCTCCATGGATATCGGCCTTGAGGAGGTCGAGCAGGCCGCGTCGCTGGTGCAGGACGCGGTGCATCCCGACGCGCTGACCATCTTCGGCGCGACCTTCGACGAGTCGATGGACGACGAGATCCGCGTCACGGTCATCGCCACCGGCTTTGCCGACGGCAAGAGCGCCGCGGCTGCCGCGCCCGCCGAGGAAAAGAAGGCGGTGGAGGCGAAACCCGGCATCGAGCCCATCAATTATGAAGAGGACAAGGCGGCTGCCGAGGCGGAGAAGAAGGCCGAGGAGGAAGACGATCCCTTTGCCGACATTTTCAAAATTTTTAATCGTGAGCGTTGATTTTTCCGAATTTTTCCGAAAACCGCAGGTTTTGACTTGCGGTTTTCTTTTTTTGTCTCCCTGCCGCGAAAGCAAGTCATTTCCATGCCAATGCCGACAGATTTTGTGCGGGCTATTTTTTGCGCTTTTGCAAAAAGTAACGGAGCCGCAAGCAAAAACGCGGCAAAAAATTTCAAAAGGAAATGATTTCCTTTTGAACAGGAGAGGTGATGGGATGGATGAAAGGCGACGGAAACGGAGCGGGCGGCATGGCGCTGCCGCCTGCGCGGCATTGGTCTTTGCACTCTCCGCCCTGCTCGTGCCGGCGGGAGCCGTGAGTGCGCCGGACTCGGGCGGAGAGACGCGGATGCTCGTACCGGTCGGCAAGGCGATCGGCGTGAAGCTCTTTGCCGAGGGCGTGCTGGTCGTGGGGCTTTCGGAAAACGAGGACACTGCATCCCCCGCGAAGAAGGGCGGCATGAAGGCCGGCGATCTGATTTTGACGATGAACGACGTCACCATCGGCTCGACGGAGCATTTGCAGTCGCTTCTTGCGGAGAACGGAGAGCAGGAGGCAGCCTTCGGCGTGCGCCGCGGCGGCCGGCTCGTGAAGCTCGCCGTCTGCCCGAAAAAAGGGCAGGACGGCGTGTGCCGCCTCGGCGCGTGGATCCGCGACAGCATGGCGGGCATCGGCACGGTGACCTTCTATGACCCGCAGACGGGCGCGTTCGCGGCGCTCGGTCACGGCATCACGGATGTGGACACCGGCAAGCTTATGCCGCTCTCACGCGGCAGCGTGATGGCGGCGAGCGTCAAGGCGGTCAAGCGCGGCGCGAGCGGCTCGCCGGGCGAGCTGCGCGGCGGCTTTGACCTAACGCGCGACCTCGGCTCGCTTTACGCGAACACGGAGTGCGGCATTTTCGGCGTTTTGCCGGAGGAGAACCGACCGGAGGCCGTCGGGGAGGCGATCCCTGTCGCGCGGCGCGCGGAGGTCCGCACCGGAAAGGCGGTCATTCTGGCAAACTGCAAGGGCGACGAGGTGTGCGCCTATGAGATCGAGATCGAAAAGCTCTACGGCGGCTCCGCGCCCACGCGCAATCTGCTCCTGCGGGTGACCGACCCGACGCTCATCGCGCTCACGGGCGGCATCGTGCAGGGCATGAGCGGCAGCCCGATCGTGCAGGATGGGAAGCTCGTCGGCGCGGTGACGCACGTCCTTCTGGACGACCCGCAGAGAGGTTATGGCATTCTCGCGGAAAATATGCTTTCCGCCTCCGGTATGACGGCGCGCAGCGCGGCGAGCGCCTAAGAGTGAGCTTAACGGCAGGGAATGTTGTCCTGCCGTTAAGCTTGTGCTAAAAAGCCAAAAAGCTCGAATGATGTCGTATAAAATTTGTGCTAAACGACAAAAATCTACTTGAAAACATTGTCCAAATGTGATAGTTTATAGCCAAGGCAAAACGAAACATCCGATTCACGTCGGAATGCGGTTGTCGAAGCCCAAGTATTGAGGAGGAAGGAAAAGGAACAGGCAAATGGAGAACAGGATCAAGGTCGTATTGGCGGATGCCAATGAAAATTTCCGCACGATGCTGCAGCAGACGATAGAAAATACGGGTGAATTTGACGTGGTGGGAAGTGCCGGCGACGGCGCGGAGGCATGGAAGATGATCGAACGGGAACGTCCGCAGCTCGTGATCACAGACGTGATCCTGCCGGAGCTTGACGGCTTCGCGCTGCTCGACCGGATGGCAAAGCTGCCGGCACGGCCGAAAACGATCATGGTTTCCGCCTTCTACCGCGAGCAGATGGTGATGCAGGCGATGGAGCAGGGCGCGGCCTACTTCATGGCAAAGCCCTGCGAGCCCGGCTCGCTGCTCGAGCGGATGCGTCAGGCCGTCCGGGATGGGGAGACGGAGGAGGGGGAAAGCCCTGTTGCGCTGGAACGCCTCGTGACCTCCATCATCCACGAGGTCGGCGTGCCGGCGCACATCAAGGGTTATCAGTATGTCCGCGAGGCGATCATCCTTGCCGTGCAGGATATGGACGTCATCAATGCCGTGACCAAGGTGCTCTACCCCGAGGTCGCGCGCCGCTACAACACGACGCCCTCGCGCGTGGAGCGCGCCGTGCGCCACGCCATCGAGACTGCGTGGGACCGCGGCGATCTGGAAACGCTTCAGCGCTACTTCGGCTACACGGTGTCGAACACCAAGGGAAAGCCCACCAACAGCGAGTTCATCGCCATGATCGCCGACCGCATCCGCCTGCAGAGCAAGGGCAAGATCGCGTAAGCAGAAAATGCAAAAAACAGAGCCGCGGCTGCGACTCTGTTTTTGCATCTTTTTTGTCAGAGGACCTTATTGAGGAAGCTCACGAGGCGCGGGCTTTCGGGGTGAGCAAACAGCTCGTGCGAGGGCTTATCCTCCTCGATGTGACCGCCGTCGAGGAAAATGGTGCGGCTGCTGACCTCGCGTGCGAAGCGCATCTCGTGCGTCACGACGATCATCGTCATGCCGCTCTCGGCGAGGTCCTTCATCACGTCGAGCACCTCGCCGATCATCTCGGGGTCAAGGGCACTGGTCGGCTCGTCGAAGAGCATGACCTCGGGGTCCATCATCAGCGAGCGCACGATGGCGATACGCTGCTTCTGACCGCCGGAGAGCTGGCTGGGATAGGCGTCGGCGCGGTCGGCAAGACCCACGCGGCCGAGCAGCTGGAGCGCCTTGGCCTCCGCCTGCTCCTTGTCCATGCTCTTGATGCGCACGGGCGCAGCGGTCAGGTTGTGCATCACGTTCATGTTGTTGAAGAGGTTGAACTGCTGGAATACCATGCCCATCTTCTGACGGTGCTGATCGATGTGCTTGCTCTGACCCTTGGCGCAGATGTCCACGCCGTCGAAGAGGATCTGGCCCGAGGTCGGCGTTTCCAACAGATTCAGGCAGCGCAGGAAGGTGCTCTTGCCGCCGCCCGAGGGGCCGATGATGGACACGACCTCGTTCTTTTCAAAATCGACGCTGATGTGCTTGAGCACGTCGAGCTTATGGAAGCTCTTGCACAGGTCCACGACTTGAAGGATCTTCTCATTTGCCATGATTCATCTTCCTTTCTGCCAGAGCGATGAGACGGCCGCCGGTGAAGGTCATCGCAAAGTAGCACAGTGCCGCGATGGCAAGGCACGCAAGGCTCTTGTAGGTCAGAGCGATGACGTCGTTCGTGCGGAACATCAAGTCGGCAAGACCGATGACGGAGACGATGGACGACTCCTTGATGACCGTGACGAACTCGTTGCCGAGCGCGGGGAGAATGTTCTTGATGGCCTGCGGCAGCACAACGAGGCGCATGGCCTGGCTGTGGCTGAAGCCGACGCTGCGCGCGGCCTCCATCTGCCCGACGTCCACAGCCTGCACGCCGGAACGGATGATCTCGGCGACGTAGGCGCAGCTGTTGATGCTCATGGCAATGATACCGGCGGAAAAACGCGAAAAGTTCGGGATCCACGAAATGTCCGGCAGTGTGAAGCCGACCATGGGAAGCCCATAGAAAAAGAACATGAGCTGTACCATTAAGGGCGTCCCGCGGATGAACTCGATGTAGGCGACCGCAAGCCAGCGAAGCGGCAGGATCTTGCTCATGCGCATACTGGACATGAGCGTGCCTGAGATCGTGCCGAAGAGCACGGTGAAGATGGCGATGATGAGCGTATTGACAATACCCTCCTCAAAGAAGCTGTGGTAGCGAACGACGAGCTTTCCGATCGTCTCAATAAATTCCATGGGGACTCCTCCTCAAAGCACTGCGGGCTTCGCCGCCGAAACGGCGAAGCCCGTAGGTCGTGTTATCTTATTTTGCGTGCTGCTTACAGACCGAGGCTGGCGGCCAACTCGACGGCTTCGTCGTAGGCCTGCTGATAGCTGCCGTCGGCGGTGACCTTGTTGATGACCTCGTTCACGGCCTCGACCAGATCCTCGTTGCCCTTGGCGATGACGACGGACTTACCGAAGGAGGCTTCCTCGGCGGAGAACTTGAAGTTGGAGACCTCAAGCGCGCCGTTGCTGGTGGCGACGAGAGCCTCGCCGACCGCCTGGTCAACGACCAGACCCGCGATGTTGCCGTTCTGGACCTCAAGAGCGAGGGCGGGATACTTCTCAAGCTCGAACAGCTCGCTGTCGGGCAGAGCGGACTGGATCAGCTGGGACTGGATGGTGCCCTTCTGCGCGCCGACCTTGAGGCCAGCGAGGGATTCCTTGGTGGAATAGGTGTCGGCGTTGCCGGCCTTGACGATCAGCAGCTGAGCGCTGGTCTCATACAGGTCGCTGAAGTCGATCTCCTTGGCACGCTCGGGGGTGTTGGTGAAGGCCGCGATGCCGAGGTCCACCTGGCCGGACTGGACGGCGGGGATGATGCCGTCGAACGCCATATCCACGACCTCCAGCTCAACGCCGAGGCTGTCGGCGATCTGCTGGGCCAGCCACATATCGCAGCCGGCGAAGTTGGCGTCGAGATCCTTAAACTCATAGGGTGCGTACTGAGCCTCGGTGCCGACGACGACCTTGCCCTTGGCCTTGATCTGCTCGAGCAGGGTGGCGGGCTCGCTGGGCTGCTGCTCCTCCTGTTGCTGCTGATCGTCGGCGGGCTCCTGCGTGGTGTCCTTCTTGCCGCAGCCGGTCATCACGGCCAGCAGCATCGCGGCGCCGAGCGTCAGCGCCAGCAGCTTCTTCATGGTGTTAAGGTTTTTCATCTTTTCCTCCGTTCCGTGCATTTGTATGCGCGATTTCGTATTTGATGTGGATAATTATACTCCACGGAACAGATTTGTAAATAGCCGCCTCGAACGATGATAATGAAAAGTTATCCAAAATTATTGTGCAATTTATGCAAAAAACAGGAAGGGGATGTCAGAACGACAGCTTCTCCATGCGGTCAAACGCGGTTTTGAGCTGGTCGATGCCGACGGTGCAGGCGATGCGGAAGTGGCCCGCGGCGCTCACGCCGAAGGGCGTGCCGGGACTGACGAGAACGTGCGCCTGATCAAGCAGGACCTTGCAGAAGGCTTTTTCGTCCAGCCCCGTTTTCTCCACGCCGGGGAAGAGGTAGAACGTTCCCTTCGGCCGAACCAGGCTCAGATAGGGGAGCCTTTCGATGCGGTCGGCGGAGTAGAAGATGCGGTCGCGGTAGGCGGTGATGTACTTCTCCCGAATTTCCTTTCGCATGGCGAGCGCCTGAATGGCGGCGCGCTGCGAGACGGACGGCGCGGAGTAGATGAGCGAGCCGTTGACGCGGTTCATCACCGCCAGCAGCTCCGGCTCGGCGATGATCACGCCCACGCGCCAGCCGGTCATCAGGAAATTTTTGGAAAAGCTGTTGAGCGTGATAGTGCGTTCGGCCATGCCGGGCAGCGTGCGGATGGGGCGGAAGTCGCCCTCGTAGAGATAGGTGGTATAGATCTCGTCGGCGGCGATGAGCAGGTCATGCTCCTGCGCGACGCGCGCAAGCAGCTCGAGTGTCCCGCTGTCGTAGCCCATGCCGGTGGGGTTCGTGGGATTGTTGAAAACGATGGCCTTGGTGCGCGGGGTGATGGCGGCGCGCAGACGCGCCTCGTCGATGGCGTAGTCCTCGCTCGCATAGGTCGGCACGTCCACGCATACGCCGCCCGCCAGCTCGATCTGCTCGCGGTACATGGGGAAGTAGGGCGAAAAGACAATGACCTCGTCGCCGGGGTCGAGAATGGCGAGCATCACGAGCGCCATGCCGAGACAGCTCGACGCGCTCACGAGCACATGGTCACGCGGGAGGCGCTGGTCGAAGTCCTCCTCCCAGGCGCGGCAGACCGCGTCGATCAGCTCGGGGTCGCCCTTGGGGTCGCCGTAGTGCGTGTGGCCGGCCTTTGCGTCGCGGAAGGCCGCGTCAATGATGCTCTCGTCGGTGGTGAAATCGGTGTCGCCGATGCTCAGGTCGATGATGTCCTTGTATTTAGCGAGCGCCTCGGTGTCGAGCGAAAGTCCGGCGCCGCTGCTCTGGAACCGCTTGGCGATATAGTTACGCTTCATGCTTGGAAGCCTCCTTGACGTGTGGAATGACGGTCGAGCCGTTCGGAATGACATAGATGGACTTTCCCTCCAGCTGCGCGGCGTCGAGCAGGGCGTTGACGTCGGAAAACGCCTTTATGCCCATTGGCGCGACGTCCTCCGGGGCAATGCTCGAATAGAGCAGGATGTTGTAGCGCTGCGCCTGTTCGCAGTTGAGGAAGAAAATGTAGCCCGCGACGGTGAAATGCTCGCGCAGCCGCCGCTCGATGGTGCCGGCGACGAGGTCCTTCGCCCAGTCAAAGTATTCGGCGGGACCGCCGCCCTCGCGCGCCTCGATGAGGAGGATGAGCGTGCCGCCCGGCTTGAGACCGGACTCAATGTTATCGATGGTCTTGGTGCCCTGGTAGAGCGAGATGTCCTTCGGGAAGCCGCCGCAGCTGGCAACGATCACGTCCGCCTTTTCCGGCACATCCACCTGATAGATACGGTCCACCATGCGGCAGGCCGCCTCCCACGAGGTGAGGTAGTGGCCGGAGAGAATGGCGGCAAGCTGCATCTGGGCGTTCATCACGAGGTTGACGACGAAGAGATTTTTCACCAGCCCCGCCGCCTCGCACATATCCTCGTGCAGCGGGTTGCCCTTCAAAACGCCGTTGCCGATGGCGGGGTTGGAGCGCAGCTGCGCCGCGTCGAGTGAGAAGGCGTGGTTGTGAAAGATGGTCTCACGCCCGCTGATGCCCGGCAGGATGCTCTTGCGTCCGCCGCCGAAGCCCGCCATCACATGATGCGTCACCGCGCCGAGACAGACCACGAGGTCGGCCTCGGCCGCCGTGCGGTCGATGGAGACCGGCGTGCCGTGCGGCGTGGTGCCGAGATAGACAAGGTCTTTCGCTTCGCAGTCGTGGTTTTTCACCTTGACGCGGTCGTAGACCGCGTCGGTCACGAGCGTGCGCAGCTCCTGCTCGTCGCCGCCGATGTGCGTGCCGTTGGCAATGACGATGGTCATGTCCTCCTCACGCACGCCGCAGCGCTCCGTGAGATAGTCCACCAGATGCGGGATCACGAGATCCTGCCGCATCCAGAAGCGCGTCATGTCGCTCACGACCAGCGCGACGGTGTCGCCCGCCCCGGCGCGCTCATACAGCGGCGCGCTGTCGGTCGGCGCGTCGAGCGAGGCCCACAGGGCCGCGCGGATATCGGCAAGCGGTGCGACGGCGTTGCCATGCAGTTCACCGATCACATTGTTCTCGTCCAGCGGCAGCTCCACCGTGCCGCTGCCGTAGGCAAATGAATAGGTTTTCATACGGTTTCATCCCCATCCTACTGTGAAATAATATAGGAGTATACGGCAAAGCGACGGAAGATGCAACAGCCAATATTCATAAGATTTGAAAGATTATTGATAAAAATATGGGAAAAGCAGAAAACCTCATCGAAATTCTTGGGAGGATAGTGGCTTTGTGCATTCGCATACGGCAGGTGGTCTTCCAATGGATGCTTTACAGGCGTATTCCTTACTTCAAGATCATTCCGTGCCGACATCAGCGCTTATATGCGGCTTCTACCGCCGAACGAATGAGCAAGCGCTGAAAAGCGAAAAAGATTAGCGCCTGCAAAAGCAGCACTATGCCGGACAGAGCCACGGCCGCCAGTGTGACTTCGCAGAAATGCGAGATGGAGGACACAGACAGGAACTGGTTTATCATCTGCACGGCCGCAGCGCATCCGCAGTATCCTGCTGGATGGTTCCAGTCACCTTCAGCGCGACGATTATCAACGCCGACACAAAGGCAATGATGGCGATGAACGCTACCAGAAGGAGGTAGACCGCGCCGTATCCCATCTGGATGCCGCGCCGGGTCTGCCTGGCGTATGGGTACAGCAGCCACCAACGCGCTGCCTCCAGCTCGTTTCCTGCATAACTGAGCGCTCGGACTGCTCACCGGCCATCGGGTCCTTCACGGCAAGCTGATCCGTGCTCACCGGCATTTCGCCACCGTGCGGGTGCACCTGCCGATCCAAGACCGCCTGTTGGAACGCCGCGCTGTTTTCAAGACCTGTGGCGCAGAAGGAGCAGGCGAAGTGTACGCCATTTTGTCACGGCGATGTCGTTTTGCTTCGCCAGATGCCGCAGCTCCGCTTCGTCAAAGTCGGTTTCCCGGTCAGAAAAGACCGCAAAATCGTAGGGGTCTTCCCGTACACAGAAGCGGCTTTCCAGCAGGCTGCTGCCATTGAAGCAAACGGAAAACACCGTCACGGCGATCAGCAGCATGGACACAAAAAGCGCCAGCGTATACTGCTGCCCTTTCTGTCGGACCAGATTATAGAAAAGAAGTTTTTTCGGTAATGCGCCGGAAGGAAGCGCTTTGCGACCGCGCCGACGGCGGAGCTGCGGCACGAACGCACTCGCACGCGGCATCGGCCTTTAGGATGCTCAGCACATCCATGCCGAGCAGCTGTATCCGGTTTTTTTACGCACAGCAGCGTCGCAGTGCCAACGCCGCGCCGCCCTATACGAAAGCTCGTCCTTGTATCGGTCAGAAAATGAGGTAAAAGCATCCGCGCGCCTTGCGCTACGGGGGCGGTGAGGAGCATTCCGGCAAGTTCGCCGAACATGGCGCAGCGGTCAAACTGCCGCGCCTCGAGTGCGGCGACCGCTTTCGGCTTTTTCGAAAATGATTTGAGGGAGCATGATGTTCTCCTCCACACTCAGACCGTCGATCAGCATGAAATCTTGAAAGACAAAGCCGAGCACATCTGAACGAAGCCGCGCTTGCACGTCGCGATCTGCGTTCAGATATTTGTCTCGCCGATGTGCACGCTGCCGCCATCTGCCGGAAGAAGTCCGGAGGTGATGTGTTCAGCAGCGTCGTTTTTTCCAGAACCGGACGGCCCTATAACCGCCGCAAATTCTCCCTGTGCGACGGTAAGGCCAACCTTCTTGAGAACCGGATGGCGGTTTCCCTTTGAAGTGTATGTTTTTTCCAGCTCCTGTACGGACAAGATCCTGCAAGTCCGCTCTTTCATGTCTGATCTCCCACGGCAGCGAAAATAATTGTTTTTTTCATTTTCTTCTCCTGTTCATGTGAGCCGTTAACTGCGGCTCCTTCTTTTCATATTCTGCCGGATCGTGCCGCCTATTTTCCCATCAGCAGCTTTGCAATAGACAACCGAATGGCGGAGGACCTTTCGTCAAGAATTGGCACTTGCATACGGTTCACTGCGGTTTATCGGCCTTCGGCTTGAATATGAATGGAGCCTGTTGCAAACCGCGCTTTTACTGTCATGGCGTAGCTTCCGCTTTCTGTGATATTCACGGTAAAATCCGTTGCGTTTTGCCCATTTCCGGAATATAGAACGCTCCCATCCGGCGCTTGGATTTCCAGATAAAGCGTCCCCTTTTCCGTCTCGAAGCGGATCACCAGCACATCACCTGCGTTCAGCGTCATTGTGTGTCTATCGGTTCCATTCATGTACTGCGCGTCCAATCTGTAAGCGTCCGACTCTTTCATGACGCTGCCAGTAAAATGCGGAAGATTGCAACGTATCAGAAATGCAGCACCTCCGGCAAGCAGCACCGCTGCAAGGACGCCGAATACCACCGTTTGTTTTTTCAAATATGCTCACTCCGTTCGCGCATCGTGCGAAAAGTTGATTATTTGCTCAAATATCTGCCCATTTACTCTGTCCCGGCAGCGGTCACCTCACCGGGAAGGCGGGAGAATTCCTCGTTATAAATCAAGCCGCCATCGGCATAGAACCAGACAAGGCTGGCTGTGCTGCCGTCGGCAAAAGAAAATTCTGCGGTCAGGTCGCTGTTGCCATCTTCGTCAAGATCCGTGTAATCGCAGCTCTTGAGCGCTTCGGCGGCTCCGGCGAACGTTTCGGGATATTTTGCAACGATGAGCAGCTTTCCACCGGAAGCGCTGTCCCAGAAATTGATCTCCGTATCGCTGGCTTCCAGATACACGGTCGTTTCCTTCCCGTCCAGCAGCACCGTGCCGGTCACCGTGCGCTCTGAGGCGGGCGCTTCACTGTCCGAAGCAGATGTCTCTCCCTGCTGATCGAGAGAGTCCGTTGTTTTTGTGATAACTTCTCCGCCGCAAGCCGTCAATGACAGCGCCAAAGTCAGCGCAGCAGCGAAAATAAGAGCGTTCATTTTCATTCTCAGATCGTGATCTCTATCTGGTTCTGCTCGGCATCCAAAATACAACTTTCGTAATAACCGTCGCCCGTGGTTCGAGGGCCGCTGACGACCGCGTAGCCATCCGCTTGCAGCGTTGCGGTCAATTTATCCACTTTTTCTTTGCTTCCCACGCAAAAGGCAATATGTACATATCCGGTGCGGGCAAGGCTTTTGAGCGGGTCAGACATTCTCCGCTTGCTCATAAGCTCAAGACGAGTACCATCATCAAAGGAAAGAAAATACGAGCGGAAGTTCGTTTCCGGATTGCAATATCCGTCATTGGATGTGGCCCCAAAATACTTCACAAAGAAATTTCGGGCTGCTTCCAAGTTGTTCACATACAGCGCAATATGTTCGATTTTCATGCTATTTTTGATTTCCTCATAAGTTTTGCAGAATTTGTCAGTCCAGCGCACGAAGGTCGGACTGCTCATACCGATGATGCCCCGACAAGCCCTTTTTGTAATTCCAGCATACGATTGCATCGTGCAGGCTCTTTTCGGGATTGTCTGCAAAGAAATCACGGATGTATGTGTTGTACTCAAACTGCCCGCCGATCTCCGTTTTGGTTTGTTTCTTTTCCTCTAAGATTTGCTCATACGCCCGAATCGCGTCGCCGTAAGTCTTTCCGGCGTTTGCTTTCAGCCATTTCTGAAACGGAACATGGAAAGAAAAGCGCTTTCCAATTTTCTCACGGAAAAACGCGCGGTGCTTTTCGGAACAGACAATATTCGACTCTATGACCGTGTTCTCGGTGAACGCGCCAATCATCACAGCCGCTTCCCTATTTGTGGAGGATTTCAGAACCTTTCCCGTGTCCAGAAAGTATGCAATTCGATCTTTGAGCTCCGCTTTGCTGCCCGATGTCGGCAATCCGTTTTCTTTGCAAAAGTCGGCAAGCTCCTGCTTCAGATAATAAAAGCTGCGGAAAGTGACTGCATCCAGTTTTTTATTCAGCTCCGGTCGTTGGCTCATCTGCATTTCCCGATTTCAAAGATATTCTTCTGTAAGCGCTGCAAAAACCGCCCGGCCTGTGCGCCGTCCATCTGGGTGTGGTGAAACTGGAACGACAGCTTCAGCGTCGTCTTGAAAAGCCCCTTATGATATTTGCCCCAGATGAGAAAGGGGTTGTTGAAAATGCCGCTGTTCATGCCGACGGCACCGTCAATCTCGGTGTCCACAATGGCGGAGGTGCCGATGACCATGCTGTCGGCCAGGTCGTGATTTTCGCAGCTTTCTGCAACTGCGTGCGTCAGCCGCAGGTAGTCGGCGTTGAACTGCGTAAGGTCAGCGGAAAACGGCACATCGCAGGAACTGACCTCGCCGGTCTTGTTTTTCACGATGGTGTTGACCGCGATGCTGTCGTATCGCAGCAGCTCGCGTCCCACAGGGAGCGTATAAAACTCTTTGATCTCGTTGGCCGCCTTGCCGATGCACCAGCAGAAAAGCATATTGAATTTCAGCCCACGCTTGCGGCTGATTCTCACAAGCGGCGCGACATCCAGCGTTTTGAAAAAGGTTACCATGGGGTTCGGCGCGTTCATCCAAAGGTCAAATGCCGCCGCGCGGGTCGTCGCCCTCGGGTCAACAACGATTGGCTTCATTCGGCACGCTCCAGCGCCGCAAGGTCGCCCGCCTGAATGGCGGGGAGGCTGCGGCGGATGGTCTCCTCGTCCCAGTCCCACCAGCGCAGGTCCTCCAGCCTCTCGATCACCGCGTCGTCATAGCGCCTGCGGATGGGCTTGGCGGGAATGCCGCCGACGATGGTATAGGGCGGCACGTCCTTTGTCACCACGGCGCGGCTGCCGATGATGGCGCCGTCGCCGATGGTCACACCCGCGAGGACGATGGCCTCGTAACCGATCCAAACGTCATTCCCCACTACGATGTCTCCGTGGTTGTCCCACGCCTCGGCGATGGAGTCCACGTCGGTTGGCAGGCCCCACTCCTCAAAGAGGATGGGAAAGGGATAGGTGGACAGACTGCCGAGGGTGTGGTTGGCGGCGTTGAAGAGGAACCTCGCGCCGCAGGCGATGGAGCAGAATTTGCCGATGGTCAGTCGGTCATGGTTGCATTCGGGATAGTGGTACAGCACGTTATTACGCTGGAAATCGCGCGGGTCGTTTGCGAAATCGTCGTAGATGGTGTAGTCGCCCACGGTAATGGCGGGGTCGTTGACCACGTTCTTCAGATACACTGTGCTGTGTCCCTGAGAGCGTGGATAGATCTTCCAATTTGGGATCATGGTTTTTCCTCCTGATCGTTTTGTGTTTCTCCGGCTTTCTTTCCCCGGAACAGGTGAATACCCAGGGCCGCATTGAAGCCCGTGGCGGCGAACACGCTGAAGCGCTCCACAATGCCGAAGTATCGCGTCGGGACCAGCTTCATGCCCACCGCGCCCACCAGCATCATGCCAAGGGCGACGGCCGCGCACACGCCGTAGGAGCGGCAGGCTCTGTTTTTTGCTCCCGCCGTGATGATGACCGTCAGCGAAACGATGGACAGCAGCACCACGACAGCGGTGACGACCATGTGCATCACATCCTGAAAGGCACCGGCATAGCCGCTGTCGCTTAGGGGGAACATCCGATACCCGACCGCCGAGACCCATTCCATGATGGCGAACAGATAAATGCCTAAGCGGAGAGACTTGGTTTTCTGTCCTTGGATGCCGATGCAGACGACGGTCACGCAAACGACCTCGCACACATTGTAAAGCGCAGAGAGCTGATTCCAGAGTGCCAGCGACGGCGCATTGGCGGCGCTCAGGTCGCTGACCGCCTGCGCCATCCAGTTGTAGCCGGGATAGGCCAGCGGCGCAAACACCACCGCCGCCGCGTAGGATAAAAAGCTGACGCCCCCCAGCAGTCCCAACTTTTGCGTCAGAGTCCGGCTTGACTTTTCCATCTGTTACGCCTCCTTTGCATGAACCATGCGAAAAAAGAGCCGGACATGATCTCGGAGCTTTTCCAAACACTCCTGCTCCCGCTCCGGCTGGCGGTCACAGATGCCGATGAGAGTCAATACCGGCGAAACGTACAGCATTGCCAGCGTGTCCGGATCTTCTGCGCTGATCTCACCCGCCGCGATCAAAGCCCGGAAGATACCGGCGTGGTAGGCAAGCACCCGCTCCACATATCGTCTGGAATAGAGCGTCGCCAACTCCGGTGAGCGGAATTGCTCGATGGTCATCATGCGGCGGAACCGGCTGATTGTTTCATTATGGAGCGAATACGCAAAGATCTGCCGCACCTTTTCAAAGAGCGCGTCGGCGGTGATCTCCGTAAAAAC
>ERZ808245.45-NODE-45-length-89037-cov-8.829482_pt1 | contig 89037 bp, 80 predicted proteins | sample MGYA00521243_ERZ808245 | MGnify/ENA primary metagenome ERZ808245 (study PRJEB31516, sample SAMN03275576) | gut metagenome | biome: mammalia-associated habitat; material: feces | host: Papio cynocephalus | place: Kenya | collected 2012-07-07 ... | reverse complement strand
GTTAGACCGCTACACCAATGGTCCAACTAGGCGCCTAGATATTATCCACAAGTGAAAGCTCCTTTGCAAGGAGGAAATTCCCTCTTTTCTCGGGAAATTCAAAAAGAAAAGGCTCAGGGAGTCCTGAGCCAAATTCACGCTTTGATTAAGCTTTGAAGAAACGACGGACAAGGTCACGAGCGTATTCAGCAGTTTCTTCCATATCGCCAAAAGCCATGACTTCACCTGCGTAATAGGTATTGTCTTTGCCTTGCATCGCTTCGACTTTGTCATACCACCCATCTGCGTAATCTTTGCAGCTGACGTGTGGGAAATAGTACCAGTCGTCGACTCTCTCGGTCTTTTCGACTGGAAGTCCAGCGATTGCCATATCTTGAAGTGTGGTCTCCTTCGCTTTTTCGAATGGGACATCTTCCATTCCTTCGTGATTGCGAAGTGTGAAAGTGACGAGCGGTTGTGCGCCGCAATCTGGCCAACGATGGTAGAAAACCATAAGATGACCCATTGTTTCTGGGGTCATGTTGCTGAAGAAATAATAAGAGATATCCGGTGTCTTCTCTTCAGCGGTACGGACTGCCATCGTGAAATACTCTTTGTGAACGATCTTGCTGAAAAGTTCTTTTTCTTCTTCACGCGCATCTCCATATTTGAGGAAGAGCTCAAGCGGGGTGCAAATGATGAGTTTGTCGAAGACTTCTTCTTTATCGTTCACCGTGATAATGACTTTATTGTCTTTACGGACAATCTTCGTGACTTCGTGATTCAATAATGCTGGGTGCTTTAAGTGCTTATTCACTCCTTCCCAAATGGATTGCGTGCCGTTATACCAAGTCCAAAGCTTCCCGGTTTTTAAGAATTGACGGACGGTGAAAGCGTCGAGGTATTTCAAAACATAAGCAGCTGGAATTTCATCAAAATAACCATATCCGAAAGAGGTATATGGTCCTTTCCAAACCATTTCCGCATCCTCGCAGTGATTGAGTTTGAGGAAGTCTTTGAACGACATTGAAAGATCTTTGAGGTTCGGGTTCGTTCCTTCGATGTGGGCAAGTTTCATCTCTGGACTTGGACAAGGCCCTTCATATTTTCCTTGCGCAACGCCACGGTGCCCGTTCACATCATACCCATAATACTTTTTCTTCAAAAGTTTTGAGAGCTTGTTAAGCTTGATGAGTTTCTTTAAAAGGGCAATTTTGCTTGTCTTTAAATCGGTGCCATCATTGTTTTTGAAGACACGTCCCATCTTTGGTCCATCGTGAGTAGTCCCACCGAACAATTCTGCTTCATGGACAGCGAAATAAGTATCGCACCCCATGACTGCACCCATTTCGATGGTGCGATCTTCCCATTCCCCTTTTGCGTTTTTGACTTTCATTTTCGGGGAGAAACATTTTCCGCCAACACGGTCACTCTTCTCAAAAATGACGTAATTGTCATAGCCATTTTTCTCAAGATACATGGCCGTGGCTTGGCCCGCTGGGCCACCACCGACAATCGCGATTCTGACATTCTTATCTGCCATTTTTGCTCCTTTTCGGTCATATTTTTGACCTGAACATCTACTATTATAGAAACACATTATCAAAAAAGTATTAAATTACTGAAATACCGCTTTTTTGATTTTTGGATATCGAGTCATGAAAAAAGGGCTGATTTTGTTCAGCCCAATCTCATTGATTTATTTTCGAATTAATAATTTGTAGCGCGCAATTCGAAATAGGCCTTTGGATGATTGCACACCGGGCAAATCTCTGGTGCGAATTTCCCAACGACGATATGTCCGCAGTTGCGGCACTTCCAAACAACAATCTCATCACTCACGAATACTTTGCCGCCTTTGACATTGGCGAGAAGTTTCTTATAGCGTTCTTCGTGGTGTTTTTCAATCTCGGCGACCATACGGAATTTGGCGGCGATTTCCTTGAATCCCTCTTCTTCTGCGACTTTGGCGAATTCTGGATACATGTCGGTCCATTCATAATTTTCGCCATTAGCAGCCGCTTCTAGATTATCGATTGTATCCTTGATGGCCCCACCCTCAAGGTACTTGAACCACATTTTGGCATGTTCTTTTTCGTTATCTGCCGTCTCTAAGAAAAGAGCGGCAATTTGCTCATAACCTTCTTTTTTCGCTTTGCTTGCAAAGAATGTGTATTTGTTGCGAGCTTGGCTCTCACCTGCAAAGGCGGCAAGAAGGTTCTTTTCGGTTTTCGATCCTTTTAATTCCATATTTAATTTATATCCTCCTGAATAAAAGCGACATACTCATTATATCGAAATCTCAAATCGTCGATAGCGATATGCAACAAAAATTATTTTTTCTTCTCCTCGCGTTTCGGCCGATATACATAGCGGATATATTCGTAGTTGTCCAAAGAGCCCGAGACATCGACCATGAAATTGTGAACCTGTTCGCGCAAATCGTGTGCTCGTTCGCCAAGTGGCAAAGAAACATCTGGATAAATTGGCGCGCTAATATGGGTGACGATTTTGGGCGGAAGTTTGCGGAAAAGTTTCCTCTTTTTGTAGGTATTACAGAAAGCGACGACAGGTGCATTTAATTGGGCCGGGTAAGTAAAACTCGCGTCAGGGAAATCGCGAATCATTGTCGTATAAGGCCAAATGTGAGCTTCTGGATAAATCAGGATGACGCCGCCTTTTTTGTAGTGATATTCCACCGCTTCCAAAAACTTCTGAGCCTCTTTTGGGTTCAAAGGAATCGGTAAAGCACCAAGCATCATCACAAGCGTTTTTATGCCTGGAATACTCACGACATCTTGGGAGCAAACAGTATAAACGCGACGCGGATTTGCAATGGTCCCATGAGGGATGACGCCATCCGCTTCTTGTGTGTGATTGCCGTATAAAAAATAGCCCCCATGAATATGTGCGCGTTTGAGCCGTTTTTTTCCGACAACTCGCTGCGCCCAAACGATTTTCACATAAAGCCAAACAAACGGCATTGCAATGCGATAAATCAACCAGCCAAAGAAACGAAAGAATAGATTCTTCTTTCGAAGATATTTAAAATTTTCCGGAAGTGGTTTCCATTTAATTGCTTGATTCTTCGCGAAGTCATCATTATTGAAATCGCTATAATAAATCACTCGTTTTTGCTTCATATCTTCATTTTACACAACTAGAAGTTCGAAAGGAATAACATCGCGTTGCGTGCCAATAGGAAAAAGACAATAAATACCGGATTTTCATTCTCCAAAAATGGATCAAGCGCCTTTTTTAATCGTCTTTGCGCTGATCTTGGCCACAAATTTTCGCGAAAAGAAGCGTGGCGCAAAGCAGGTGATTCTATTTTTGAATCCAACAATTGCGAGGCTTTTCCCTTTTTTAGACATTCTATATCCATAGCTAGCCACCGCGAAAGCGCTGGCGGGTTTGATTTTGGAAAAAGTGTAATCGTTATGCGCTTTCCCAACGAATTTCGAGGTGAAAGGGCCAGGGGCCAAAGTAAGGATGTGAACACCACTTCCTTTCAGTTCGTAGGCAAGAGACTCCCCAAGATTTAGAACAAAACTCTTCGTCGCGTGATAAGTGCACATAAAAGGTCCAGGAACAAAGCCAGCAATCGATGAAATATTGATGATGTGTCCTTCTTTGTGCTTCAGCATATCTTCCATATATACACGCGTGAAATATAGAAGCGCGTTGCAGTTAACTTCAGTCATTTTCATTTGCTTTTCGATATCCATATCTTTGAAGTCGCTGCAGTCCCCAAAGCCAGCCGCATTGACGAGATTATTAACGAAATAGCCTTTCCCTCTCGTATAAGAAAAGACTTTTTCCAATTCGCCTTTTTCTGACAAATCCGCGGTGATTTTATCCACCACAGCATTCGGAATTTTCTCCCTTAGTCTATTTTCTGTATCCAATAAACCCTTGTTATCGATATCGACGAGGCAAACTGCGTTTCCGTCTTTCGCGAAAAGATAGGCGAATTCTTTCCCAAGCCCTCCGCCTGCACCAGTAATCAAAGTGATTTTGTTTTTCATAGTATCTCCCTTACAAGATAAGCATACCTTTTGTGAACGAAAAAAGCGACATGGGTCGCTTATTTTTATAAAAAGAAGAAGAAATCACATTCCTAGAAAAACAAAAAACTCCTGATTTCTCAGGAGTGAATGCCGAGTGGTTGCGGGGGGTGGATTTGAACCACCGACCTCCAGGTTATGGGCCTGGCAGGCTACCGGGCTGCCCTACCCCGCGATAGAATTTCGGCTCGATTATCTTACGCGCTTAAAATAGCATTGGCAAGTGGCAATTCACCAATCATTTATTTCGGCGAGCGAAAGGTATTCAAAAAGGTTTCTCAAAGAAACTCGTTCGTAGAAGGAGAATCGGTTTCTTGCTTAACTGTTTTTTTCGCTACAAAGTAATCTTCCTGATGTCTTTTTTCAAGTTCCTTCCGAATTTCGTCATACTCTTTTTCACTGATCTTATAACCAAAACGGATTGTAAAATATTGGATGAGAACACATATAACGATGGAGCCGATAAACCACACCATAAAAGCGATTTTCGACTCATTTGGCAAATTTGTCAGAGCATTAGAAATGAGTGCGCTTGCCTCCGACTCATCGATTAGCCCCGCTTCTCGCTGCTGGTTTGCGGAATTGACGGAATCGAGTGCAAGATATACTCCACTTGCAGCAATGGCAAGCGCATATATTCCTTTTTCCAAAGCACCTGCTAGTTTCGCGTCCAAAGGGCGCCAAGCAAAGGCTACCGTTTCTTTGCGCTCTCCAAACTTCCATTCGTTATAGTCAATCGTATCTTGAAGGAGAACAAGTTCAACAAGGTACATAATGCCTAGTGCCATTGAAAAAAAGAAAGTGGGGATGAAAATAAGCCAGCCCGTACCACTGAACGGATTTAAAAGGGACGTGTTCCAAAAATAAGATGGCTCGCTATAAGCAAGCGGTTTCTCTCCAAACAAAGGGACGCCAAGAACAAAAAAGAGAGCGAAGCTGATAAGACAAATGCAAAATCCAGCGCGCATAATGACCCGATAAGAAAAGCGCTTTGCGATCGTTGGATAGAGTATTTGCGAAAATAGAGCCCCTAAAGCATAAAAGGCGAGGAACCATATTACGACAGCGCCACCCAGTTTGATGCTCCCATAAGTGATATAAAAATAATCATATCCAAACCCCATCGCTATATTGCCAAGCAGGTAATAAAATAAGAGAGAAATGACTACCATCCTTAAAGGCTTACTATCTTTGAACACTTTAAATAAATCCCAAAGTTTTGTTTTGCTTGAGATTCCTTCTTGGACCAAATCGCGGTCATGTTCTTTGCAGAAAAAATAGACAAAAGCCTGAGAAAGAAGAAACAAGATGGTTGTTGGGATAGCAATATAACCAAAAAGTGTGTAGTTCTTTGAACCATCGCCTTGAAGCAACACGACGAGCACGTTCATCCCGATATTGCCAATCATCGCAGCAATGGAAACGAGGGCAGTCAGTTTTTTCCTTTCTCCCTCTTCGTTTGTTAAAGAGGGAAGCATCGCCCAATAAGCAATGTCGTTCATTGTGAACACGAAATCCCAAAGGAAATAATAAATGCCAAAACAAACGACAAAGCCCCATCCTTTCGGTTCGAGTAAGAACATAAGCAAAACCATCACGCTCGTGCCGATCGCCCCCAAAAGAATCCAAGGTCGATACTTCCCGCTTTTGAAATGGCAGCGTTCCACGATAAGAGACATAATCGGGTCGTTGAATCCATCCCATATTAATAGCAATGCAAAAATTAAGGAAATCGCGCCTAGTTGCTGCAAGTATTGGTCTCCACTCCCCAATAGACCGCTCGTTTTGGCATATGTCAAAAAGAAGCCGGAAACGAGGACGGTACACGCATCGCGAAAAACGCCCGAAAGAGAATAGATGAGCCTAGTCGACTTAGGGACATGATTGCCAGAGAACGTACCCGCCGTCAACCCTTCTTTTTTCCGCTTACCCCAGTTCCTCATACAACGAAATTCCTATATGCGTTTCAGAAAAATGCATGAAGAGAGAAAATATTTTTCTCACCAGCGGTTAAACACTTTCTCGGCAAAGCCAACTTTGTCTTTGATTTCAATCTTTTTCCCGTCTACGAGAAAATAGCCATTCCATTTGCCAAAAGCCTGATGTTGGTCGCTCACGAAGAAGAGAAGATTCGCGCCGCCATGTCTATCCAAGATTGGCGTAAATTCTAGATGGATGTCTCCGCTTTTGGAAGTTACAATCCAAGGTGACAAGAAATCATCCTTTCCTTTTCTCCGAGGAATCGAAAAAGTAACATCATCTAGTTTATAAGCCTCATCATTTACGAAAAGCATATTCTCACTTGCGTGGGTCGTATCGCCAAAGCCATAGCCAAGATTCCAGCCGATGAGATCATCCCCCATTTTTGCGGATAAGCTGCTCCAATACCACGTATTTTGATACGTCCAGACTCCTCTCCCCCAATCAAGAACCCCATAGCTATCTTTAGAGAAATCGATGTATTCGTCTCCGAGTTTCGCATAACCATGCGCCTCTAAATTATTGATTTTCTGATTGTAATAAAAATGAGCTGCTTTCGGAAACGGAGTGGCTATAACCATGGATTTCCCATTGGTTTCTTTCAATGTGATATCCACTTTGAGTTCCTCCCCTCTTGACCCGAATTTTGGGAAAACGCAGAAGATATGGCGGACATTTCCTTCGTGGAGGAACTTCATGGTCACTTTTTTATCGAGATAGACAGTATCCCCGAATTCGGAAGTCGCTGGAAGTTTCCTTTTGCCAAAGCTAAAAGGATGAACGACCATTTTCTCATGATAAGTGCTGTCACGATAGTCAAGCAAACTAACGGAACATAAGTCCATGTAACTATTATCATCAATGGTTAAGGCAATTCCTCGCTCATTATTGCCAATATAGTAATAATCCCATTCTTTGATGCGCGATTTCTTCGCCTTGATGGCGTTGCGGTCGTATTGCTTTACAAGCGAAAATGCATACCCCGCCTCCATCAAATCCCCTTTTTCGTTGAGCAAAGGCCCTGCGGATAATAAATGTTGTTCTTGTTTCATGTCTTCATTTTAGTCACACACCGCATTTTTGAAAAGTGGCGAGCGAAAAGGTGGCGCCAGATCTTTGTTTTGTATTCTTCTAGTAGAAGAAAATCGTCTTTTGGGGTATATTGGTCGATAATGGCGGAAAAGCGAAAAGAAAAGAAACCATCCAAAATTGCCTCTTCTTGGAAGAAATTCGAGGAAAAGCGAAAAGAAAATAAGGCCGAATTAGATGCAATTCGGAAGAAAAGGGGTAAAAAGAGCCGCGCTCAAATCATCATGGGCGTGATTTTCACGATTGCGATGACGGTTCTAGTCGTGACGATGATTCTTTCTTTCGGCGACATCAAAAATATTGGTAGCACCTTCGGCAGAATCGCAAACGACAACAACTGGCTCTACCTTTTTGCCGCGTTCGCTTTATTGCTTGTCTATTTTTTCTTGTGGCCAAAATCCCTTGTTTACTTCTCTCGCGCTCTCGGCATCAAGGCCAATAACCGCGAGATTTACGAAATCGGCGCGATCGAACATTTTTATAACGACGTCACGCCAAGCGCTGCAGGTGGACAACCTTTCCAAATTTATGCTTTAAACACAATCGGGGTTGATACAGGGAAGGCGACAGGCGCCGTACTAATGACATACCTCACCTATCTTCTGGTTACGAACCTTTACGCGTTCGTCGGCCTCGCTTTCTTTCCTTTTTACTTAGAGGGTGTCGCTGAAGGTTCGGTCAAAGCCTTCCAAATGACCGTTAGCCCGGAATTGTTTATCTGGATTGCCGTCGTCGGTTATGTGTTAAATTTCTTGAATCTTCTTTTCGTATTCCTTCTTGGCAAATCAAAAACAGTCCGTTGGTTCATCATTCGTGTTTGCTTGCTTTTGTGTAAATTGAAAATTGGGAAGAAATTTCTTCGACCATTGCTTCCCGGTTTTGTGAAGTATTGCAAAAATACGCAAAACGCATTCAAGGAAATCACTACCCACAAACACCATTTCTGCAAAGCTTTCTTTGCACGTTTTTTGGCGATGGGCGCTTATTACACCATTCCCTTCTTTTTGCTTCTTGCCGTCGGGCTTCCATTCGAAAATGCGGCTTTGGGCTTCTTCGTGATCCTCTTCGGGACTAGTTTCGCAATCACCGCAGTATGCTGGCTTCCGACTCCCGGTACGACAGGCGGTATCGAAATCGCCTTCTCCGTCGTCCTCGCTTCCTTAATTCACATGAAAAGCATCGTTCCCGGAACGTTCGATTATGCCTCTTTCGACACAGACGCCGTCACCCTTTTGTGGCGCATGTTCTCTTATTATCTACGAATCGTTCTCTCTTTGATTATTTCTATCATTTTTGAAATTCGCGTGGAAAAACGGCTTCATCAAGAGAAAAAAATGCTTCTATTAGAAGAACAGAAAAAAATGGACCAGGTTTCCATCAGAAGACCCGAAGAGATTGAAAATACCATTGGTAAAAATGAAACGACAGAAGACGAAATCGCCCGTTAGTGGGCGGTTTTTCTTTTTATTTCAGTCGAAAAAGAGAACAGAGTGTTTCAAGTTTGTGTTACACTTTTCCACGTATGGAAAAATGGAAGGGAGGAAGTTTCTCATCGCCTAAACAACGCTTTTTCAGTGTGAGGCGGATTTGCTCATTGGGCATCTGTTTAGCTCTTATGTGTGTCCTATCTCCTTTATCGATTCCAATAGAACCAGTTCCAATCACACTAGCGACTCTCGTTCTTTACTTGCTCGCTTCAATTCTTGGCCCTATCAGTTCAACTTTGACTGTTTTCCTTTATTTATCCTTGGGCGCAATGGGATTGCCTGTCTTTTCAAAATACCAGGCAGGCTTTGCTACCTTGCTTGGACCAACGGGGGGCTATCTATTCGGATATCTCCCTTGTGCCCTTCTTGAGTCGCTTTTGCTTTGCAAATTCAGTCGTCATAAATGGGTTTATCCTCTTGCGATGATTGCTGGAACAATTGTTCTTTACGCTTTTGGGACTCTTTGGTTTGTTTTTAGTGCACATTACGAATTAGGGAAGGCTTTGGCCATCGCTGTCCTCCCGTTCTTACCAGGTGACGCGTTAAAAATCACCCTCGCCTCATTGCTTGGAATTCGACTGAGGCCTCTTCTTCAGAAGCAGGAATAATTAACGATAGTTGCTCAAAATCGGTAATACGATTTTCTCTTCTTTTCGATGATAAATTTATATAAGTTTTCCTAGAAAACGTAGTACAATGATTTTGATTTTGAAAAAAATTTCTCAGGTACTTTAAAGGAGGGAAATTATGGGAGTTAAAATCGTCGACACGGCACTGCGCGACGGTTCGCAATCGCTTCTGGCAACACGGCTAACAACCGAAGAGATTTTGCGCGTTGCGCCGTTGCTTGACAAAGCTGGCTATTACGCACTGGAAGTGTGGGGGGGAGCCACCTTCGATGCGTGTTTGCGCTTTTTAGACGAAGATCCTTGGGAGAGACTTCGCGCCATCAGAAAAGCTTGCCCAAACACAAAGTTACAAATGCTTTTCCGAGGGCAAAACATCCTTGGCTATCACCACTACCCTGATGATATCGTCGAAAAATTCGTTCAAAAATCAATCGAGAACGGAATCGACATTATTCGTGTCTTTGATGCTTTAAATGATATCCGCAACCTCAAATCCGCGGTTGACGCATGTAAGAAATACAAAGGCCACTGCCAGATTGCTTTATCTTACACAACAAGCCCTGTTCACACTGTTTCTTATTACGTTGAACTCGCCAAAGAAATCGAAAAGATGGGTGCAGATAGTCTTTGCATTAAGGATATGGCTGGCGTCCTTCTCCCCGAAGACGCATATTCATTGATTTCACAGCTCAAAAAAGGAACAAATTTACCAATCGAGCTCCATTCCCACTGCACAGGAGGCATCTGTGAGCTCACCTATCGCCGTGCGATTGAAGCGGGTGTCGACATCATTGACACGGCTCTTTCCCCACTTTCAGGTGGGACCTCGCAGCCATCCACGGAAGCGTTCAATTACGCTTTAAAGGGCACGAAATACGATCCAAAATTGGATCAAGACAAGCTCGATGAAGCTGCCGCGATTCTAAATCCAATCAAACAAAAATATCTCAAGAAGGGCATCTTGAATCCAAAAGCACTTTCCACCAACCCAAGTATTTTAAAATACCAGGTTCCTGGCGGAATGCTTTCAAACCTCATGAGCCAACTTGAGAAACAAGGTGCGATGGATAAATATGACGAAGTTTTAAAAGAAGTACCAAGAGTGCGCAAAGACTTAGGATATCCTCCGCTTGTTACCCCATTGTCACAAATGGTCGGCACGCAAGCCGTCATGAACGTGATTACGGGCGAACGTTACAAAATGGTTCCAAAAGAAATCAAGGATTATCTTCATGGCCTATACGGGAAAGCACCTGCCCCTGTTAACGAAGAAGTCCGTAAGAAAATCATCGGGGGCGATGAAACCATTACTTATCGTCCTGCGGATAAACTTGCGCCCGAATTCGAAAAACTGAAAAAAGAATATAAGAAAATCGCGAAGTGCGATGAAGATGTTTTGTCCATCGCTTTGTTTGAGCAAGTCGCTATCGCTTTCTTAAAACGCAAGTACGGATTGGAGGCGGAGAGTTTCTCCGTTAGCTTATGAGTCCGCTCATCTTAGAAGAAGCTTCAAATAGTAAAACGCTTTGGACCGTGAATGGATTCGGCGACGCCGCACTATTATCACTTCTGTGTATCTTGATGGTGTTCGCCGTTCTCGTCATTATCACTTTTGTCATGGTAGGGCTCAATTCCATTCGTGCCTTAGACGTGAAGGAAGAAGTCACTATGGCAGATGGAACAAAGGCCGATGAAGACATGATGGCGGCGATTCTTGTGGCATCCATCGATTTCCGCAGAGAAAACAAAGAAGATTTTAAAGTCGTAAGCTGCAAATGCATCGACGAGGAGAAAAAGAAATGAGAATCTACAAAGTTAAAGTCAATGGCAAAACATATGAGGTGAAAATCCTTTCCGTGTCAGAAACAGAGCCATTAACCGTCGAGTCTGTGAAAAGTGCCCCTGCTGCTCCAAAGGCAAAAGAGGAAGCTAAAGAAATTAAAGAGAATAAAGCCCCCGCAGGCGAAGGATCCCCAATCTTAGCCCCAATGCAAGGGACCATCTTAGACGTTAAGATAAAGGCTGGGGACGCAGTGAAGGCTGGCGATACTTTGTTCATTCTTGAAGCGATGAAGCTTGAAAATGAGATTAAGGCGCCAAAAGATGGAAAAATTGCGGAAGTGCGTGTTAAAAAAGGCGACAGCGTCAATATGAACGACGTGCTCGCGACCTTAGGATAATTTATATGAACGCGATGGTTTTTAATGACATCGGCTCTTTCTTCGAGGAATTTTGGAAAGGGACTGGCATCGCGCAATTTTTCATGGATGGCGGTTGGAAGAACCTTATCATGATTCTTATTGCGTTGCTCCTTCTCTATCTAGCCATTTTCCGAAAGGCAGAACCGTATTTACTTATCCCCATGGGATTCGGAATGCTTTTGGCTAATTTACCATTAAGCGGAATTATGGATCCTATTTACGCAAAAGATAGCGCAGGCCAAATAATTTATAGTGAGCCTAAATATTATGAGGGACTACTAGGGATCTTTTATCCAAATGGAGAAAGCTCTCCTACGCTTCTTGGCTATGAAGGTCTTCTCGGTGTCTTATACAAAGGGGTTGAATATGAAATTTACCCTTGTTTAATTTTCCTTGGCATTGGTGCTACAACGGATTTCGGACCGCTTATCTCCAATCCAAAAACGATGATTCTCGGCGCGGCTGCCCAAATTGGTATCTTTGCCACTTTGCTTCTTGCCATCGCCTGTGGATTCTCGCCTCAACAAGCCGCTTCTATCGGCATTATAGGTGGTGCTGATGGTCCAACTGCGATATTAACGACCACAAAGCTTTCGCCTGAACTTTTGTCTTCCATTGCGATTGCTGCCTATTCTTATATGGCTCTTGTCCCATTCATTCAGCCGCCAGTCATTCGCTTACTTACCACCAAAAAGGAAAGAAGAATCCATATGGAAATGCCAAAACCCGTTTCCAAAACAAAGAAAATTATCTTCCCGATTATGGTCACAGTCATCGTCACGCTCATCGTTCCTAGCTGCGCACCGCTTATTGGTTGCTTAATGCTTGGCAACCTCATCAAAGAATGCGGCGTCGTGCCAAAGCTCGTGGAAAATGCGTCCAATGCGCTTCTATACTGCGTCACGATTCTATTAGGTCTTTCCGTTGGGGCTACCGCCTCTGCGGCAAACTTCTTGAATCCAAAAACACTCATCATCTTTGTCCTTGGCATTTGTGCCTTCATCCTTGCTACAGCAGGAGGCGTCCTCATTGGAAAACTGATGTGTTGGATTACCAAAGGCAAAGTCAATCCGATGATTGGGGCAGCTGGCGTTTCTGCCGTCCCAATGGCTGCACGCGTTGTTCAAAAAGAAGGCATTAGAGAAGATCCTTCCAACTTCCTTCTCATGCACGCGATGGGCCCAAACGTCGCTGGTGTCATTGGCTCAGCGGTCGCGGCCGGCTTACTCATCATGCTTTTAGGCTAAGCAAATGAAACACCAACTTCTTTCCTTCGCTTCTATCCCTTCTACATCCTTATATTTAAAGGAGCATCACGCTTCATTACTTGATGGAACTGTTGTCAAAGCGCTTCATCAAAGCCAAGGGCGAGGGAGACTTGGAAGAGATTGGATCGATGACGATGGTTCATTGCTCTTCTCCATCTTACTCAAAGGAGAACAGTACGCCCCCCTTCTAAATGCACTTCCTCTACTTGTGGGCGCAGCGATGGAGACCACGCTTCTGGAAGAAGGGCTCGCGCCCTCTATCAAATGGCCCAACGACATTTATCTAAATGACAAGAAGTGTTGTGGCATATTAGTAGAAGGCATTTATCAAGAAACGCTCGTCTCGCTCATCGTCGGAGTTGGGCTTAATGTCAATAATGAAGCATTCCCCACCTCTCTTTGTGGCGCCACCTCTATTTATCTAGAGGAGGGAAAGAGATTTGATAAGGATGAGTTACTTAACCGCTTCCTCCACCATTTCGATGATTTGTTGGAGAAACAGCTGAAAGGTGACAGCGCTTATCTAGACATCGTGAAAGAACATGACTATCTTCTAGGAAAGCATATCTATCTCAACTACTATAATGAAAAGGAATCTGTAATCGTGCTTGGCATTGACGAAAACGGCGCGATGGAAGTCAAAAACGAAAGAGGGCAACAATTCTCGGTTACTTCTGGGGAGGCCACCATCATCAAAAATGGCATGAACCCAGTGAGCAATAAACAAACGAAAGAAAGGAATAATATGAAATCGCTTGATTTAGAAACTTACGGCATCAAAGGAGCGAAGGAAATCGTTTATAACCCTTCCTATGAACTTCTTTTCGAAGAGGAAACGAAAGAAGAACTCCTCGGTTATGAAAAGGGACAAGTCACCGAATTAGGCGCTGTGAACGTCATGACTGGCGTTTTCACCGGTCGTTCTCCAAAAGATAAATACATTGTCATGGATAAGAATTCCAAAGACACCGTATGGTGGAATAGCGAAGCTTATCCAAATGACAACCACCCAATGAGCGAAGATGCTTGGGCGAAGGTCAAAACGCTTGCGCTTAATGAACTCTCCAACAAACGCTTATTCGTCGTCGATGCTTTCTGTGGCGCGAACGTTGATACCCGCATGGCGGTTCGCTTCATCGTCGAAGTCGCTTGGCAAGCCCACTTTATCCGCAATATGTTCATCCGTCCAACGGAAGAAGAGCTCAAGAACTTCAAACCGGACTTCATTGTCTATAACGCATCCAAGGCGAAAGTCGAATACTACAAAGAACTCGGCCTTCATAGTGAGACATGCGTCGCTTTCAATATCACGAGCCGTGAGCAAGTCATACTTAATACTTGGTATGGCGGCGAAATGAAAAAAGGTATGTTCTCTATGATGAACTACTATCTCCCACTCAAAGGCATAGCTTCGATGCATTGCTCCGCTAATACCGACATGAATGGCGAGAATACCGCGATTTTCTTCGGATTATCTGGAACTGGAAAAACCACTCTCAGCACCGATCCCAAACGTCTTCTCATTGGCGATGATGAACATGGCTGGGACGATAACGGCGTCTTCAATTTCGAAGGCGGATGCTACGCAAAAGTCATCAATCTAGACAAAGACAGCGAACCAGATATCTATAACGCGATTAAGCGTGATGCTTTGTTAGAAAATGTCACCGTCGACAAAGACGGAATAATCGATTTCAATGACAAATCCGTCACGGAAAATACCCGCGTCTCTTATCCAATCTATCATATCAAAAACATCGTTAAGCCTACGAGCCATGGCCCTGCTGCGAAGAATGTCATCTTCCTCTCTGCCGACGCTTTTGGCGTCCTCCCGCCAGTTTCCATCCTTACCCCAGAGCAAACGCAGTACTATTTCCTCTCTGGCTTCACTGCAAAACTCGCCGGAACGGAGCGTGGCATCACTACTCCAACCCCAACCTTCTCCGCTTGCTTTGGCCAAGCGTTCCTCGAGCTTCACCCAACCAAGTACGCTAAAGAGCTCGTCAGAAAGATGAAAGTGTCTGGCGCAAAAGCCTATTTGGTGAATACGGGATGGAACGGATCAGGCAAGCGTATCTCCATCAAAGACACGCGTGGTATCATCGACGCTATCCTCAATGGTTCTATCTTAAAAGCACCCACAAAGAAAATACCATATTTCGATTTCGAAGTTCCAACCGAGCTTCCAGGCGTCGATAGTGCGATTCTTGATCCTCGCGACACCTACGCCGATCCAAAAGAATGGGAAAAGAAAGCCCTTGACCTCGCCTCTCGCTTCCAAAAGAATTTCGTGAAATACGAAAGCAACGAAGCTGGGAAAGCCCTCGTGAGCGCTGGCCCAAAGACGAAATAATCTTATCGATTAAGAAAGCCCCCTTCTGTGGGGCTTTTCCTTTTTCATTGATTCTTTTTGTGTCTCATCGCAATGGTCCACCCCCTAACAAAGAGAGGCTTTATGGAATCAAAAAATCACAAGATTTCTCTCGTGGACTTCTTGTTTCTCTAAATAGATGGATTATTTATCCGTTTCGAGATTGCGATCATAGCCGCAAACAGTGCATACACCATCGCTGCCATACTCGTGATTGCCACGATCTTTGGTAGAAGAATGGCCGCAAGTGGATCGATGCCAGTGCTCGTCCGTATTATAGGTCCATTCGTCAGAGTAGGTATGAACATGGATTTTGCTCTCGTCGGGAAGAGTGATTTCCGTTGTTCCGAATTTGTGAACAAGATAATGGCAATTCATCGTATTTCCTGCCGCATCAATTTGAACATTCACGTCGAAAGAAATCGTGACAAGAGCTTTGTTCTCAAAACTGATTTTCACATTCTTTAGTGTCTGGCCTGCTTTTATGACGTTTTCTGCAAAATAGAGCGAATTCGTCAAATCAAAAGCGAATTTTTCGTATTCTCCTCCGTAAGAAGCGAGTGACATGCTTTGAGAAAATGCCGTAGCATCAAAAGTCTGACTTTCTTCTTTAAGCCACTGATCGTTTTTCTCGTCATAATCATATACGAACCATTTTTCGCCTTCTTTGGACATAATTGATTCGTATTGTTGCGTGACTTCGTTTCCATCAGAATCTTTCGCAACCGCAGAAAAAACCATGCGATATCGATTCTGATCGGTGAATTCGAGAGTAGACACTGTAACGGAGGACCCACTATTCAACGTTCCGACGATGGTGAAGTTTTTGAGATTTGCAAATGCGGCATCCCATTCCGCTTCAGTCACTTCATAAGTCACACTTTCAGAAGAACTAGAAGATTCTTCCTTGACGGACGAAACACTATTAGACGATTCAGACGAAGTCGCCTTCTCGCTTTCCTTGTTTGAAGAGGAAGCTTCTACTTTCGAGCTGGCTGGTTCCAAGCTTGAGGTGCCACTATTTTGTGTTCCCCCACCGCAACCAAACAAAGGCAAAGCGAACAAGGCCAAAACCGGGATGAGCGTTTTCTTTTTCATTGGAGACTCCTTATTTGGTAATTTAGTAATTAGCATTAGCCCCCTTTGCGCTTTCTTTTCAACAGAAAGCGCAAAAACGTTAATTACATACTTAATTTCCCGTATTTATTGATTTGAGGACTTTTCTTTTAGAAACGAAAGTGGCGGCTATAATCAACCACCGGCCTTTGAGCACAGAAAGGAGTCGTTTAATATGAAGGCCATTAAAAACAAACATCTGAGGCTGAAGACCGCATCGCAATCGAGACCTACCTCGGATATGGGTTCTTAGTGCCAAAATGCACTCATCAAACCATTCTCGATCATCAGGGCCGCAATCATCAACGAGCTGGATCGGTACCGCTACATCCAAATACACTTTGAAGAACATAAAGAGCAAATCCGTGGAAGAATTGCTGCCTTACTCCAATTCCATCGGTGAATCGCTTTGAACTCCTGTCTTTTCCTGCACTCGGGGGAGGGCCCTGCCGTCTATATGGATGGTTTTTTCATATAGTGGCGATAAATCACGACGTTTCCAATATATGACGCTTGAAACCATAACAAAGTGTAAATCAAATATTCATAATAAAATCCCCCATTTCATTTACCTATTTGGGCAAAAATGGGGGATATTGCAAATCAGATGGCGGAGAAATGGGGATTCGAACCCCAGCTGGGTGTGACCCCACTGCCGGTTTTCAAGACCAGTCCCTTCAGCCACTTGGGTATTTCTCCGTGCGTTTTGGTGGACCATGATGGGTTTGAACCATCGACCCCACCCTTATAAGGGGTGTGCTCTGACCGCTGCGCTAATGGTCCATTGAAAAGCGCCTTGCTATTATAACGAGTCGGCACTTCAAGAAAAAGAAGAACCGTACCACGCACCATCATCTTTGCCGCTTTTTTCTCTCTTGAGTGAAAAGAGGTGCCTATTTTTAACTCAATCGATATTCCCGCAGCCATAAAGAACCCCCCTGATCTATTGGCTGAGTGCATAAGAAAACCCCTCCACGTTAATCATGGAGGGGCAGCCAAGAATTATTCTCCCTTCAAATCTGGGTATTTTTCTCGCTTAGAATTATAATGGGTATGAAGAAGTTTATGAGCCAAAGGAGAGCCGTATTCGCCTAGATAGTCTTTGTATAATTTAATGATATCTTTGTTGCGATGGGAACGGCGTACCGCTTTGTTTTTATCAATGGAATAGAGGACGCTTGCACGCTTCGCGATATACGTATCGAGAATATTATCGTCTTCGTTCTCTAAGAACACTGGATACACGTAGGGTTGACCGCCTCCATTGACGCATCCTCCAGGGCAACCCATGACTTCGATGAAGTCATATTTGCTCGTCCCGTTTTTGATTTCTTCAAGAAGGACTTTCGCGTTCTTCATGCCACTGCACACAGCGAGATGGTATTTCGAGCCAAGAATGGTGATTTCAGCGGTTTTGATGCCGTCGAAACCACGAACCGGTGTGAAATCGATCGGCTCGAGTTCTTCGTTCGTCAAGATGTTGTAGGCGGTTCTTACAGCCGCTTCCATAACACCGCCACTTGCACCGAAAATCGCCGCGGCGCCAGTGCTTTCGCCAAGCAAGTCGCTATCAAATTCTTCGTTTGGTAGTTTATTCCATGTGATGCCGCTTCTTCGGATGAGCTGAGCAAGTTCCCTTGTGGTCAAAACGACATCGACATCTTGGATGTCATCAACGGAATTGGCCTTTCTTTCTTTTTCGTATTTCTTCGCGGTGCACGGCATGACGGAAACAACACAGATTTTGCTCCGATCAATACCGTTTCTCTCTGCATAATACGACTTGATGATTGCGCCCATCATTTCGTGAGGCGATTTGCAAGTGGATAGATGGGGCAAGAGCTCTGGATAATAATATTCAATATAATTCACCCAACCCGGTGAGCAAGAGGTGATCATCGGGGCTGGCGTATGGGTGATGACGCGCTGCACGAATTCGTTGGCTTCTTCTGTGATTGTGAGATCGGCAGCGAAATTCGTATCAAACACTTTTTGGAAGCCGAGCCGACGCAAGGCGGCGACCATTTTCCCTTCGGCGTTCGTACCGATTTTATCACCGAATTCCTCGCCAAGTGCGGCTCTCACCGCAGGAGCTGTTTGAGCGATCATGATTTTGCCTTCCATGAGGGCTTTGTCGAATTTGTCAATCTCGCTATGTTCCATAAGCGCACCCGTTGGACATACCAAAGTGCATTGCCCGCATTGAATACAAGGGACATCCTTGAAGGAACGATTTTCGCTTGGCCCGACGAAGGTATTGAATCCCCGTTTCTCAAAGCCGAGGATTCCAATGCCTTGAATCTCTTTGCAAGCAGCGATGCAGCGGCCGCAAAGAACGCATTTCGAGGTGTCGCGTACAAGGCCTGGCGCTAAATCGTCATATGTCGTTTTCGTCTTCTCGCCCAAATATTTATCTGGCTCTGCGCCAACGCGCTTTGAGACTTCTAGCAATTCGCATTTGCCGTTTTTCCGGCATGTCTGGCAAGAAAGGGAATGGTTTGAAAGAAGGAGCTCGACGCTTGTCCTTCTAGCGATGACCGCGTCAGGATCTGAAATAGACACCTTTAAGCCATCGCGAACGGGGTAAGCACAAGAAGGGACAAGCCTTCTTTCACCCTCGACTTTAACAAGGCACACGCGGCACGAAGCCAAGGAACATTGCCCTTTTTTCCATGTGCAGAGGTTCGGAATGTTATAACCGCAGATCTTTGCCGCTTCCAAAATGGTGAGGTCATCATCGACAAGATAAGGTTTGTTTTCAAAATATACTGTGATCTTTCCCATAACGGCTCCTTAGTTTTTATAAATCGCGCCGAAGCGACAAGCGGAAATACATGTTCCGCATTTAATGCATTTGTTCTGATCGATGACAAATGGTTCTTTCCCAACGACGCCAGTAATGGCTCCAGGAGGGCAATTTCTCGCACACAACGAACATTTTTTACACTTGTTCGGATCAATTTGGTAAGAAATGAGTTTCTTACAAACGCCAGCATCACATTTCTTGTCCTTAATATGACGAAGATAGACTTCTTTGAACTTCGTAAGCGTGGAGAGGACAGGATTTGGAGCAGTTTGCCCTAATCCGCACAAGCTACCAACGCGAATGGAGTGGGCAAGAGTTTCGAGTTTCTCAATGTCCTCGAGTTCTCCTTTCCCATCCGTGATTTTCGTAATCAATTCGAGCAAACGTTTGGTCCCGATTCGGCACTGCGAGCATTTGCCGCATGACTCATCGCAAATAAACTCAAGATAGAATTTTGCGACATCCACCATGCAGTTGTCTTCGTCCATGACAATGGCTCCACCGCTCCCCATCATTGAACCTTTCGCGATAAGATTGTCAAAATCAATCGGGGTATCTAATTCCGAAAGGGTAAGGCAGCCACCGCTGGGCCCGCCTGTTTGAATCGCTTGGAAACGTTTATTGTTTGGGATTCCTCCGCCAATATCAAAGATGAGCTCTCTTAGCGTTGTGCCCATAGGGACTTCGACCAAACCGACGTTTTTGACTTTTCCGCCGAGCGCAAATACTTTTGTCCCAGAAGAGGTCTTCGTGCCGATCTTCTTAAATTCATCCGCGCCAACGCGCAAAATATATGGAACGTTTGCGAGAGTTTCTACGTTATTGATGATCGTCGGTTTCCCCCATAATCCCTTAATCGCGGGGAATGGAGGGCGAGGGCGAGGCATGCCGCGCTTTCCTTCGATAGAGTTAAGAAGCGCCGTCTCTTCTCCGCAAACAAACGCACCGGCGCCATAACGAATATGGCAGTCGAAAGAGAAGCCGCTGTTCAATATGTTCTTGCCAAGAAGTCCAACAGCACGCAATTCCTCAATCGCTTTTTGCAAGCGAGCACAAGCAACAGGATATTCTGCGCGGATATAGAAATAGCCATTTTCTGCACCAATCGCATAACCTGCAATCATCATGCCTTCAATGACGGAAACAGGGTTTCCTTCAAGGATGGAACGATCCATGAATGCGCCTGGATCGCCTTCATCGCCATTGCAGACGACATATTTCGTGTCGTTTTCCTGAGCGTAAGCAAAACTCCACTTTTTGCCCGTAGAGAAGCCACCTCCGCCCCTTCCACGCAAACCAGAAGCGGTAATTTCGTCAATGACTTCTTTCCGACTCTTATGAAGGGCGTTGATTAAGCCCGCGAACGCATCGTATCCAAATGCTTCATCAAGTTCTTCAGGATTGATCGTGCCACACCCATGGAGGGCGATGCGAAGCTGTTTCTTATAGAAAGTGATATCGTCTTGGCGCTCCACCTTTTTATTGATGATTGGGTCAAGATATAGCAACTCTTCGATGCATTTTCCGCCGATGATGTCTTCCTCGATGATCTTTTCGCAATCAGACACCTTCACCGCATGATAAAGGCGGTCTTCCGGATAGATTTTGACAAAAGGTCCTTGAGAGCAAAAGCCAAAGCACCCGACGACATTGACCGTGACCTTGCTTTCGAGTTTCTTTTCTTTAATCAATTCCTTGAAACGATGAATAATTCCTTCGCTATTGCTTGATAAGCAACCTGTCCCGCCGCACACGACGATATGACGTTTGCCGTCTTTTCCAGAGAATTTATCGTCTAAGCATTTCGAACATGCTTTTAGACGCTTGGATAATTCTTCTTCGGTTTTAATTTTCGCTGTCGCCATGAGATTACGCTCCTTCTTTGTCTTTCTTACGATATTCTTCAATGATGTCTTTCACCTGAGAAAGAGTCACCTTTGGATAAACTTTTCCATTAATGGAAATGGCAGGGGCGATGCCACATGCCCCGATGCAACGAAGCGCATCAAGCGTGAACAAACCATCTTCCGTCGTTTGGCCTGGTTTGATTTTTAATAATTCCGAGAACTTATCGATGATGTTTTGCCCGCCTTTCACATAGCATGCGGTGCCTAAACAAACGCCAATGACATATCTCCCCTTCGGAGTTAAGCTGAAAAAAGAATAAAAGGTTACAACGCCATAAATTTCGCTCACTGGGATATCGAGCTCTTTGGAAATGATTTCTTGAACCTCAAGCGGGATATAACCATATTCTTTTTGCGTTTCGGAAAGAACAAGCATTAATGGGGATGGCTCCGCTTTATACTTGTTACAAATTTTGACAATAATATCCACCGCTTCTTTTCGTAGATGCATATGTGACCTCCTCGTCATCGGGACATTTTTTCAATTATAAAGGAAAGGGCTTACTTTTTCACATTTTATCGCACTTTTATCGATTTATCGATTACAATCAATCGGTAGTTATGACTAACTTGTTGGGCAAACGTTTCCTAAAAAATGGCGTGGGGAAGAAATTCAAAAATTCTATCCTCGATTCGTTAGGCTTTTTCACACTGCCGTAACGAGCGCTCTTATGTTCGTCCTCATATCCTATCTTTTCTGTGACTCGCCTATTGTGGTTTCTATGAATGATTGATTCTTCGCAAAGAAAAGCCATCCTGCCATTCACGCGATTCCCTTAAAGGAAGCTGACGGTAACCTCATGGCAAAAGCTAACAATCAAGACAATTTAATAAAGGCTCTAAATAGTTTCCTGTTCCATCACTCGTTTTTGATAAACGAATGGTATTTTGAGCATTTGGGATTCATATTGCTCAACCCATTCGCTTCAAACTTCATGATGTGTAACGCGCATTTCTTTTTCATAATTGAGTTTTGGCATCTTGATTTCTCTCCATCTGAGTCAATCCAATGAGCCACTTCCTTCTAAAAATGAAAAATCCCGATTTCTCGGGACTGATTTCAATTGGTGGCTCAAGGCGGACTCGAACCGCCGACATACCGGGTATGAGCCGGTTGCTCTAACCAACTGGGCTACTGAGCCATACAAACAAGACTGGTGGAGCATATCGGGATCGAACCGACGACCTCATGCTTGCAAAGCACGCGCTCTCCCAGCTGAGCTAATGCCCCAACTTGTCCACCGCTAAATGCGGCTCGCTTATTATAGCGAGACGCTTTTCGCTTCTCAATAAGGGAATTCGGCATTTTTTGCGTTTTCGCGAATCAAGAACGATTCTCTCTCGTAGCGGTAGCTCGTTACTTGAATATGCTCGTTTTTCTTCGCGATGAAGTAATCACCGCTTTCCTCTTCTTTCTTTTCCAAAAGAAATCCAAGTGACTCTAGAAGCATTTTAGAAGGGACGTTCCTCTTATCCGTGATGGCGAAAGCATATTTGTAATCCTTTTTCAAAAACAAGAAACTGAAAACACATTGAAGCGCTTCTTTCATAAACCCTTTTCGCCAATAATTCTCATTCAGCGTATATCCGATTTCAAAGCCAGCGCAAGGTAGGTCTTTGATTACTTCCACTTCACCGATTGCCTTGCCTTGATAAACCAAACACCAGCTATAGTTTCGCTTTTGTCTTGTCCATTTTATTAATAGTCTTTTTGTCACTTCGATATTGCGGTGCGGATACCAGAATAGATATTTCGTAACCGCTAAAGAGGAGCACCATTCATAGACGTCATTCGCATCCAAAAGCGAAAAAGGACGCAAAAGAAGGCGTTTAGAATAGATAATCGGTGTTTCTTTCATCGTAAGTAAAAGGTCGCAGCCGCGGCCACTTTGCTCATTTATTTCTCGCGTGGCAAGAAATAACGTTTTCCTGCCTTTATGACTTTCACTTCCTTAACTTCTGGATCGAGGGCGATTTTATAGCCATCCCGCTCATAAATCGTGCCATCCACCATGGCACTCACTTTAGTGCGTTCGCACTCACCAACGGCATAATACGCTTTGCTGTCGCCGCTATCGATGACGACATCCCCTTCTTCTATCTTGTCATCGCCGAAGTATTCCAAATAACCATCCTTAATATCGCCACAGCATCTATCTCCACCGAAAAGGCCATCATTTTCAGAATAAACATCGAAATTCCGATGGTCTTTTTCATAAGCGCTTTTGATATTGCTTTCAAGTATCGAATCGTCGAAATTCTTTTTTATGCGTGAGAAGAAACCTGGCTTCTTTTCTTCTTTGTTTTCTCTCGTATCGACTTTTTCCGCTTGTACTTCTTCTTTCTCCATAATTGAAAACCTCCGCGATATAACCAATTAATATAATACGCGATACTTCTCGGTCAATGAAAAAAGCCTCATGGAAGAGGCTCTTTGCTCAAATGGATAAGTCACTCGCTTCTTCACTATAAAGGCGCTTCCCTTCGCCTTTTTCGATGGCGAGCAGCTTTTTGCCAATATCAATTTGTGCGGATGGGAAAGCAATCACCTCATGATTATTAGAGAGAACACGATGTGAAGGAATGAAAATCGGGAGAGGGTTTCTTAATAACGAATAGAGAACGACGTTTTCATTTAAGGCCGTATCTTTTGCGACTTCACTGATGGTTTTTGTTGCCCCATAAGGGATTGATAAGCAATATTCCCAAACCTTCTTTTCTTCCTCACTCCCCTCATAACGGAGCTTAAGATCAAATGATTTTCGTTGGCCAAAACAATATTGGTTTAATTCAATAATCGCATCATATAAAGCGGAATTCTCTTCGTTTCTTGCCCCTTCGGGATCAGAAGCGCCAAAAAGAAGGGAAACGAGTTTACGGCCCAAAGCAATGACGGTCACATTCCCCACCCCGGTATCGTAAACGGCATAACGAATCACAGTATTGTCAATCATTAGTCTCTCCGCTATTTATTTTACTTTATAACTTTTTTGGCTCATTTTGCAAATATTGACAACAAAAACAATGAATATGTGCACTTTTTATGGGTTGGGGGCAATCGAAGCAAAACGTTTTTCGTCTTCTTCATCGATGACGTATGTTTTGTCCGTGCCAAATATTTTGGCGATATTGCTGCAATGAGATGCGACACGTTCATAACAATTGACGACGTCCAAGAAAACTAGTTCGACAAAGCGATTGCTGATCGTGCCATTGACGCTCCCCTCTTCCTCGAAATGGCGATTGACTGTCGCATCCAGTTTTTCCAAGAAGCGACGGCGTTCTTGAATCACCACCAAGCCCAATTCCTTGCTTTCTTTTTCGTAAATCTCAATCGTTTTTGTAATAAAGGTAAGAACTTCCTCATTCGTGCTAAGGAAGAAATCCTTTTCTTCTTTGGAAAGCGTTTCTTTCTTTTCTTTCATTCGTGCAAAAAAATGGATGAGGTTTTCGCCATAGTCGCCGATTCTTTCAATATCCTTGCTTGCTTTTAACACACTCAGTAAAAGAGCGATATCCTTATCGAGCAAATTTGTTTTATCACAACGAGAAAGATACTCATTGAGCTGACGGTCAATCATGTCGATATTCGCTTCAAGATTCAAGACAAACTCTACATCTTCATCGCGAAAGAAAAGAAGGTATTCTTTGATGGTTTCAAACATCATTTTCGCATATGAAAACATAATAAGTGTTCGTTTTTTCGCTAGCGCAAGTCCCTCGGAGGGGAAATTTTTCATTAGTCCGTCGTCTAACGGCTCGAGTGAAGGGATTGTTCGCTTTCGTTCAGTTGGAATGATTTTATTAATGAGCGTGGTCACAGACTTTAAAAGAATGAAGAACAGAATTCCTGTCGTGAGATTGAACACAAGATGACATAAAGCGACTTGTATCATCGGGAGAACATACCAGCGGAAACTTCCATCCGCATCGTAGGTGCCCCAGTAAGAGGGGGTATTAAGCCAATCTTTGCACAGATAAATAACACCCATGAAGAGCAAAGCTCCAATAAGGTTGAACAAAACATGAAACAAAGCGACTTTCTTGCTCTCTTTGCTGCCGCCAAAGGAAGCGAAAAGCGCTGTTGATGTTGTTCCAATATTCGCGCCGAATAAAACTGGAAGGATTCCGAATAGAGTAATGGAAGAACCAGCGCTCACCGCATATAATCCTTGAACGACGCCGACAACGGCGCTTGATGATTGAATGCAAACCGTTGCGACGATTCCAATCAATAAACCGAGCCATGGGTGCTCATTAAGTGTCTCAAATAGCGATATAAACCAAGGCTCACTCGCAATCGTGGACAAATAAAGATTCATAATCCACAAGCCGAGGAACAATGCGCCTAATGCAAAACACAACTCCCCGATATTCGTCCATTTTTTTCTCGTCGCAAATAAGAGAATCAAGGAACCTAAGAAAAGAACGAGAGGGAAATATTCCATAAGAGGAATAGAGACGATAAAAGCTGTAATCGTCGTTCCGACATTCGCGCCAATAATCACCGCACTAGCTTGTTCAAAACTTAATACCCCCGCCCTTACTAAGCCGATTGTCAAAGCACTCGTTCCGCCAGACGATTGAATAATCGCGGTAAAACCTGCGCCCGCCAAAAAACCTGTAATTGGGTTTTTCCCTAATTTATTAATAAAAGAGGATAAACGCCCAGAAGTCATTTTCTTCATCGTCGAAGACAAACTTGTAATGCCATAAAGAAAAAGCCCAAGACCTCCGAGAGTCATCGTCCAAAAAGCAACCTGATTCCACGAGAACATAATTTGGTTATATGAAAATATAACGTTCTTTATTATGCACTAGAGTCGGAAAGAACGGAAGGTGTTCACCGATGATAGCCCTTTCTTTTTTTGATTATTCTCTCTTAATTCTCTTTATTTGCACCATACATACCATGAGCGTCCTTCTAAAAATGATAAGAATCCTGTTGCAACCAGTTTACAAAAGAGGATAATTATTGCGTCGATAAAGTAGAAAGCAGTTCGCAGGACTCGCCAGATCTCCGAAGGGATTGGCTCATGGCTACCACAAAAAGGTGAATCATGAATAGAGTGGCGAACGGCCACTCTATTTTATTTCCCTAGGAGGAACAGATTATCGCATACTTCAATTCGAACAATCGACGCCCTGAAAAACGCTTCGATCCCATCAATGAGCACGTCCGTTATCCGGAAGTCCTCGTCATTGGCCCTAACGGAGAACAAATGGGGAGAATGAGCTCTAGAGCCGCGAACGAACTCGCGATGCGCTACGACCTTGACCTCTATTGCGTTGCTCCAAATGCCAATCCGCCAGTTTGCAAGATTTGCAACTATGGCAAGCTTCGCTATGAAAAGGAAAAAGCCGCCAAAGAAGCAAGAAAAAATCAGCAAAAGACGGAAATGAAGCAAATCCAGCTCACACCGCAAATCGGTGTTCATGACCTTGACACAAAGGCCCGCCAAGCACGCAAATTCTTGGAAAGTGGCGATAAGGTTCAGGTCTGCGTCGTCTTCCGTGGACGTCAAATGTCCCACAAGGAAGTCGGAGAGGATGTTATGAAGAGATTTGTTGACCAGCTCATCGACATCTCTACCATTGACAAAGCCCCTTATTGGGAAGGCAAATGGTACAACTCGATTTTGGCACCAAACAAAAAGAAATAGGAGGAATTCTTATGCCGAAGATGAAAAGCAACAGAGCTTTGATGAAGCGTATCAAAGTCACCGGAACCGGTAAAATCAAAAGAAAGCACGCTTATATGGGCCACCTTGCCCCAAGAAAATCGCGCAAGCAAAGAAAACATTTGGCGATGGCCACTTATGTGAACCCAGTCGATATGCCACGTATCCGTGACATGATTAATTACAAGGCCAAATAACAAGGAGGAACAATCATGAGAGTTAAAGGAAGTGTTGCGACAAGAGCACGTCGCAAAAAGATTTTAAACCGCGCTGAAGGATATTTCGGTAGCAAGCATTTACTTTTCAAGACGGCGAAAGAGCAAGTCCTCCACAGCCTTCGCTATAGCTACGTCTCCCGCCGCGAGATTAAACGTGATTTCCGTAAGCTTTGGATCAAGCGTATCAATGCCGCTTGCCACGCTAATGAAATCAGCTACTCCCGCTTCATGGATGGCTTAAAGAAGAACGGCATCGCGATCAACCGCAAAATGCTTTCTGAACTTGCTATCAATGATCCATCTGGATTCAGCAAACTCGTCGAAACCGCGAAAAAAGTCGCGAAATAAACTGATTCATATAAAAAGTCCGCTTGTGCGGGCTTTTTTGTTATTTTCATTAAGAATCTATTCCTTTGAAAAATCCTTCTTTTTACCGTCTACATAAAGGATTTGTTCAATGTTTTGAACGCATTCTTCCACCATTGGAGCGTAGTCCCATTTTGTTTCATAATGAACACATTCATCGATTTTTGGTTTCGTTTTCGGTTTTTTCGGGGCGAAAATTGTGCAGCAATCTTCGTAAGGGCGAATGGAAATATCATACGTACCGATTTTTTTGGACGTGTTGATGATATCGATTTTATCGCTGACAGCAAGAGGGCGAATCACTGGGAAACTAGTAACGTCATTAATCGCAATCATCGAATCGAGTGTTTGACTCGCGACTTGGCCAATCGACTCCCCTGTCGCGATGGCAAGGCAATGATCTTTTTTAGCCATGCTTGTCGCAATTCTCATCATCATTCTGCGCATAATCGTGATGCAATAAGGCTCATCAACATTCGCATAAATCGCTTCTTGTAACTTCGTGAAAGGGACAATATTGAGTTTGATTTCTTTTTGATAGAGAGAGAGCACTTTGATGATGTCCTCTAGCTTTGTAAGGACTGCACTTGAAGTATAAGGTGGGGCGGCAAAATGAAGACATTCGATACGAATTCCTCTACGAAGTAAGGCGTATGAAGCGACTGGTGAATCGATTCCGCCCGAAAGGAGCATCATCACTTTTCCGTTCATCCCTAATGGGTATCCTCCAGCGCCAGGATAAGAATGAGCGCTTAGATAAGAAGCGTCTTTTCGTAAATCAACGTTCACGCGGATATCGGGGTTATGGACATCAACGGAAAAATCCGTGTTATCCAAAATATAACCGCCCACTTCTCTAGCGATGCCGTAGCTATCCAAAGGGTACATTTTATCCGCGCGTTTTACTTCGACTTTAAACGTTTTGCCGCTTTCTTTTTGAATCAAAGAAAGAGAGGTTTCGCAAATGTCTTTCATATCTTTGCTTGCTTTATAGACAAGTGAAAGGCGTTGAATGCCACTGATATCTTCCAAACGATGAAGAACCGCGTTTTCGTTATCGCAAGAAAGAGAAATATAAGTGTGGTCATGATCACTAGAAATAGATACCCCTTCGAAGGATTTTAGGGCATCACGGATATTGCGATTCAATTGATTGATAAATAATTTTCGATTCTCGCCTTTGGTTCCGAGTTCGCCATAATGAACCATAATCATGTCACATTTCATCGGTCAATGACCTCCTTCATTACTTCATCGAGAACAGATGTAAAAGTATGAGCCTCTTCAAGCGTATTTTCCGCGCCAAAGGAGATGCGAATGCTGTTGCTTGCCTCTTCTAGCGAATACCCGCAGGCGAGTAATGTAGGCGAGGCGTGTATTTCTTTTGTGGAGCATGCAGAGACGCTAGAGACATAAACATCATGATTAGACAAAGCCTCTACAATTACGGACGCTTTCTTTTTCTTGAATCCAACATTCAAAACGAATGGGGTTTGAAATAGCCCAATTTTATCGCTATGAACAGCGTATTGTGTTGGGCCTGAAGAAAAATAATCATATAGATAATCATATATCGCTAAAGCATTGTCATAATTCTTTTTTAGATTCATCGTCGCGATTTCAAACGCTTTTACCATGGCAATGTTTCCTGCGACATTGACCGTCCCAGCGCGGATTCCGTTTTCTTGCTCTCCCCCCGCTACAAGCGGCAAAAAAGACATCGTTTTTTTGTAAATAAGTCCCCCGTTCCCCTTTAAACCACCGAATTTGTGAGCGGAAAAAGAAAGGAGGTCAACTTCTTCATAGGGCAGTTTAACTTTCCCCATCGCTTGGGTCGCATCAACGTGAAAAAAACACTTCGGAAACTGATGCACGAATTTCGCAATCGAAGCAATATCGTTCATAGACCCAAGTTCATTGTTCACAGCCATCACGCTCACAAGAATTGTTTCCTTGTCCATAAGAGAAGCGAGAGCGTCCGTGCGTACACGCCCATACGAATCAATTGGTAGTTTCTCAATTCGGAAGCCGAAATAATCCGCTAATTCTTTTAATGGCTGATTAACGCTCGGATGCTCCACGGGTGAAACAAGAATTCTTTTTCCGCGATTTTGATAACGAATTGCAGTTCCTTTTAAGGCAAGGTTATTGGCTTCGCTAGCGCCACTTGTGAAAACAAGGTTGTGGCTTTTTTCAACACCGAGCAAATGTAAAAAAGAAAATCTCGCTTCTTCTAGAGCGCGAGAAGACTTCAAGCCGACCGCATGATTGGATTCACTATTTGCGAAATAATCCCTATTCGCTTTCACAAATGAAGAAACGACTTCTGGTAAAGACGGCGTCGTTGCCGCGTTATCGAAATAAATCATTAGTCCACGTCCTTAAAATAACGCTCCGCTCGCAAAGCGGTCTCGTAGGATTGTTTGAAATCACCATTGAGGAACAAACCTTCCGCTTGGGTGAGAATGGAATTAATCTCCCCGTTCGCGTTTCTTCTACGATTCATTTTTACGATTTCTTCTTCCGCCAAAGCAAGATTTTTTTCGGCTTGTTCGACGGCAACGAACGTCTCGTCACCAAGGCTTTTGATGGAAGCATGTACTTCTTTTACCTTGCTGACATCCATTGGCTGGGAGTAAAGCAAGCCATAAAGCTCATCGATTTTTTCATGAAGCGTTGCAAAGTCAGGCTCAAAGCGAGCACTTACTGTATTGATGTGAATCTTGCGGACGGCGATTTCTGCTTTTCTTAATTCGGCATGGTAGCTAGAGAGATCACGGCTTGCATCTTGGCTATCGTTTTTTAAAGAAGAAATGTAATCCGATAAAGAGCGAATGGCATTAGAAGCTTCTTGGTTACGACTTTTTAGGCTATCCATTTTTTCGACTAAGATGGTATAAGGCTGATGAATCGCACTATTCGCGTAGGTATCCAAAGAACGTTTACTCGCCCCCGCTTTATTGATTGCATCTTGGATTGCGTCAACTTGGGTTTGTTCCTCACTATCGAAAAGATAATACTTTTTAAGCGTTGGGAGAGAATGGCAAAGATTGATGAATGTCGATTCGAGCATTGTCTCTTCTTTTGTTACGTTTTGGCATTCTTCTTCAAATCTCTTTCTCGCAGCGACTTCCTTATCGAAAGCGTCCGTATAGGCATCAATTTGATGAGAAATTTCATCAAGAGAATCATTCACCCCTTTGAGGCTAAGCCCCTGAATCTTCACGGCCAGTTTAGAGAGACGGTCATCGATAGTGGCGAGGTCTCCTTTCACTAAAATATGATGAAGGGGGTATTTTTCTCGAATCAAATCGTCATATCGGTGGGAAAGACGAGACAATTTTTCTGGAAGTATGGTCGTAACGCTAAGACACATACTTGGAAGATTTTTAAGAACATGCCCCAAAGAATCCGTCACTGGTGCAATATCGTTTGTGAGAACGGTTTTCGCATCGATATACTGGGCGTTTTCGATATTGGATTCCACGCTATCGAAAAGGGACTCAATTTTATGAAACATCGCGCTAAAAGAAGTGCTGACCAAAGTGAGATCGCCTTGTTTTGAGAAATAGTCTTGTTTGACTCTTCGGAAACGCTCACGTTGTTCGCAGGCAAGTTGGCGGCATGTTTCCTCTTCCTGAAATTTGTGTTTCAAAGAATTATCCAAGCTATTTACCGCACGTTCGTATTCGTCGATATTTTTTTTGAAATCAGAAAGCGCTGCTTTGAGGTCTGAATATCTTCTTTCCCCCATAAGATCTTGCATCGAATTGATGCTTGCTTGAGCATTCGCGTCCAAAACGTCCCGTATATCTTTAAATTTACGATTCCATTCCACATAATCTTCGACGAAAGTCAAATTCATCGAAGAAATTGTCTCTAGACGTTTTATATATTGGGAGTCCTGTCCAAATAACATCGCGTGGCTCTTTTCAAAACGAGTTTGCATCGCTTTCACGGTTTTCTTAAGCTTCAAGTATTGGAAAAGCGTAAAATAAAGAATGACCAAAGTAGCGATAAACACCACCGCCCCAACAATTACAATCGCAATAATTCCGCCCGTTCCAATAAAAACTTTCATAAGAAAATGTCCCTTAAGAATCATATCACAGAAACGATAAGAAATAAGAAGATTGTCTAAGGAAAACAAAAATTCAACCCGCAGAGGAGCGGCTTTTCGAAATCGAGGCGAAATTTCTTGACAGGAAAGTAACTAATACATAAAGTATTAACCGCGTAAATAGAGCAGCAGGTAATTATCCTTCCGTCTGACGTCGCTCAAGCCGAATCAAAGTAAGCCTATGCTACAAGGCCGAAATTAGAGAACGACACCCGGGAAGAAGAAATCACCCCAGTCTTTGTTTAAGCAAAGAAAGGAATATTGATATATGTCAAAGTACACAGGAAGCAAGTGGAAATTATCCCGTCGCCTTGGTTTTAGCACGCTTGAAAGCGGCGATGAACTCAAGAAACGCGCTTATGGACCTGGTCAACACGGCCAAGACCGCAAAAGAAAGCCATCTGAATATGGCAAACAGTTAGTCGAGAAACAGAAGCTCCGTCACATGTATGGCGTCAGCGAACGTCAATTCCGCCGTTTGTTCTTGCTCGCAAAAGCCGAGAAAGACACCGTCACCGGTTTGGCTTTCTTCCGTATTCTCGAGAGCAGACTCGATAACCTCGTTTACCGTATTGGCTTTGCCCGCACCCGCGCTGGTGCTCGCCAACTCGTGAACCATGGTCACATCTTGGTCAACGGAAAAAAGGTGGATATCCCAAGTTATCTTTGCAAAGTCGGCGACGTGATTACTCTCAAAGAGGAATCCCCGCTTAAGGTTGTCAAGGAATCCATCGACGGCAAACCAAACATCCCTGGCTATGTCTCTCTTGATTCTGAGAAATTCTCTGGCAAATTCGAAAGACTTCCAGAAAGAAACGAACTCCCAGCCGACATCATGGAAGCTCAAATCATCGAATACTACAACCGTCTCCTATAATCTTCGAAATAAACCATGTAGCAAAAAACGTCAGATTCGTCTGGCGTTTTTGTTATTTATATATTAGTAAGGATAAGCGCCCCCTACTATGTAACTATAGAAATCGCTAATCGAGATAAATGGTTTTCACTTCCGAAAACAGCGAAAGTACTTCAGGAGTGGGATCTTCATAAGATTTTATGAAATTCATGATGACCTCTTCAGGCACCCACTTTTCTTTTCTTCGACGACGATTTCGCTTAAAGCAAATCGAATAGTCGTGCATTCGAAATAAAATAAGAATGGATTTATCAAAACCTTTCAGGTGCTCCATATAATATTTTCTGCGGTAATTATCCGTAAATGTGCTGTCTTCAATCACTGTGCAATCTTCTTCTTTTGTCGAAAGGAGCCGATTCCCGATTTCAATCATTTTGTCATAAAGAATATGCCGGTCTTTGGGGAAAGTCTGATAATCCCCCATCACCGAAAAGCGAACTTCGTCCGTGTCCACGATGTAAGTATGAGGATGAGACGAAGCATATCTCCTGTTCCAGCTTGATTTTCCGCTTCCTGGAACACCACATGTCATAATGAGCGTTTTCATTGATTAGATAAGCTTCTTTCTCAAATAACTCGATAAGGCGTCAACCGCGACAACGAGAATCACGATGCCAAGTACGCAAGAGCCAAGGCGAGACCACTGGCTTTCGTTTGCTAGATATGACAAAGAGAAACCGATTCCACATTTGTCACCGACAACAACACCAAGAATCGTCGCAGTTCTTAAATTGATGTCCAATCGATAGATAGCAACGCTTAAGAAATTCGGTCTCACTTGAGGAAGAACCGCTAGTTTCGTGCGTTGGATTGCATTCGCTCCAGAGGCATTCATCGCTTCTAATGGTTCCATGGAAATCTCATCTACTTGTTCACTATATAGTTTGCCAATCATCCCAATGGAGTGAATCCCTAAAACCAAGATTCCCGTAAATGAATTAATGCCCGTAAGAGAAACGAGAATAATTCCGAAAAGAAGCTCTGGAAAGGTGCGAATGCAGATGAGCAAAATCTCGGCAGGCCATGCCCATTTTCCGAACAATTTGTGCGAAGAGAACAAGCCAAATGGCAGCGCAAGTATCGCAGCGACAAAAGTTCCTAAGAAAGCGATACCGAACGTTTGAAGAAGCTGATAAATGACGCCTTGCTGGAATGTGTATTGCTGAGCGCCGATTAAATACGCCCAATCGATATTGAATAAGTTTCCAAGCATGAAACCAATGGATTCCCAACGTGGAACGTTGTTCGTCAATTGATCGTTGACATCCAAATCCAGGTGCATGTAAGCCATCGTTAAAACAAGAGCGATTACCATGAAAACGTTACTAATCCATCCATATGGACGTTTTTTGTAAGCTTCGTCGGCAGAAGAATAAGAACGCACTTTTTTCAAGGCAAAATGCTCCATGAGCATCACGGAGAAGGCAGCAGCTAAGAATAGGCATGCTCCGATAATCGAAGTAATCTTTAGGCCATTCATTTTAGTTTCCTCGAGACTAGATTAGTCGTAATCTGCAAAATAATAACGACAACAAATAGAGGCACTAAAAGCGCGCCGACTTTGTCATAACTTTCATTACCAGTGAGCATATCAAGCTGAAGCCCGTATCCACCGGCGCCAACATAGCCCAAAATGACCGAGGCGCGGATATTAATTTCGAACGTATACAAAAGATTGGCAAAGAACATTGGCTTAATGGAAGGATGTAGACCCAAACGGACGTTTTGTAAAGACCTTCCCCCTGCCGCTTGAATGGCTTCATATGGGCTCATTTCAAGCGTTTCAATGTATTCATACATCATTTGGTACATGATGCCTAGTGTGAATACCACCATTGCGGCGATACCTGGAAGAGAACCAATCCCCCACACTTTTAAGAAAAGAAGCGCGTATAAGAGCATCGGAATCGTCCGCAAAAAGGTATTTACTACTCTAACAGGCTCATAAATATAAGCATGTTTGGCGATATTTCTTGCGCTTAAGTAATAGACAGGAATCGACAGAATAGCGCCAATGACGCTTGCGATGAAACACATTTCAATCGTGCGCCAAATGGTAGGAATTGCTGTTTCAAACATATAAGCCCACCAGCCGTTCCAATCGTTTGTGCTATTGCGCTTTGGATGGAAAAGAGAAGAAAGAATATAGGAAATTCCTTCCCAATTGAAGCGAATCTTCCCCTTTGTCATGAAAAGAAGGGAAACCACGAGAAGAAAAATGATAGATAGGGCGATAAGCGTTGGCAAAACCCAGTTTCTCTTTTTCAAAATGCGAATGTCACTCCCATCTTGGGCGATGGAAAGATCGACTTTTTCATCGCGATAAAAAATCTTCTCATAGAGCGCTTTCCGTTTCTTTGCTTTTTCTTCACGGCGTTGCTCTTTCTCCACGTTCTTTTGAATGCGGAGAAGCTCTTTTTCTTGCTCTGAAAGCGTGTTTTTCATCACTTGCCTTCTTTCTCTAAGTGAGCGCTTGCTCCGCTTAGGGTTTCATTTTTGTTAAGAGGACGTCCGTATATTTTCAAAGTCACTTCATCTGTGATTTCTTCTGGCTTTCCATCAAAAACGATTTTACCGGCTTTGATACCGATAATGCGACTGCTATAACGCTTGGCCAAATCAACATGGTGCATATTCGCGATGATGGTGATGCCCATTTTATTGATACGCTTAAAATCATCCATGACAGAAATGGTCGTCGCAGGGTCAAGAGAGGCGACTGGCTCATCTGCCAAAATGAGTTTTGGCTCTTGGGTGAGAGCGCGAGCAAGCGCAACACGCTGTTGCTGACCACCAGAGAGTTGATCCGCTCTTGTATAGGCTTTATCTAAAATCCCGAGTTTATCAAGACTTCTTAACGCAAGCAGTTTCTCTTCTTTTTTGTAGATTCCGAAGAGTGTTTCGAAGGTATTATGGTACCCCACTCTTCCCGCTAAGACGTTTTGATAAACACTGCTTCTTTTCACGAGGTTAAACGATTGGAAAATCATGCCGATGGAGCGCCGAGCATCGCGCAGCGATTTGCCTTTTAATGAAGCAATATCAACCCCATCAATTAAGATTTTTCCTTTTTGAATATCATGCATTTTGTTAATGCAGCGGATAAGGGTCGATTTTCCTGCTCCGGAAAGACCGATGATTGAAACAAATTCTCCATCTTGAATCGTTAAATTCACATCCGAAAGGGCCTCAAAGCCATTGGGATAAATCTTGGTTACGTTTTGTAGTTCAATCATGGTCTTTCCTCGAAGCATTTTGCTTAGTTCAAATTAGGCAAGCTTGTTTTCTTTCATCCAATCGTACATGGCGCGAGCGCTGTCGTAGTTTTTGTCGTCAGCATCCGCATAGCCAGTGTGCGAATAGATTTGATAAAGATAATAAGCGCCAGTTCCTTCTGTCTTGCTATCTCCGTCCTTGACCGCTTCCATGAACGCTTTGCGAATCGCTTCCCGTTTGGTTTTGGCAATTCTCGAATAGATACTCAATGTGTCATTGAAGATAGGATCAGTGATGGCGACTGTGTAGGTCTTGGTGAAAAGGCCATCGTCTCCTTTATATTTGCTCGTATCTTGAACATATGCGCTGCCATAGCGAATATCCATGAATCCGCAAACGACGTCATACGTGCCGTCCATTAAGCCATCAACCGCGGCTGGGTAGCTTGGAGTCACTACACCTTTAACGGCAAGTTTTTTGTCTTCTTCGGATAATGCCTCGTAATCGCTCCCATCAACGAATCCTTTGGTGAAGCCATGATCGACGAGATATTTGGAAGGATAGTTGTAACCAGCGCTAGAACCGACGTTCATATGTCCCATGACCGCGCCGGATTGTTTGACTTCTTCGATGGTCACTTCACCATCGCCGTTTAAATCAAGCTTGCCTTTGCCAAGTTTTTCTCTTTCAGCATCACGTAAGCACATAATAACAGCAGAATAATAAGAAACTTGGGTTGTACTTTGCTGCCCACGGTATTCATAGCCGTCTTTGCCGTTCATCGCGTTACGTTGTTTTTCCTTGGCATCTTCATCAAAACCAGGGAAATCTTCAGCCTGAACTTTATAGCCAGCACGGGTCGCGGATAAAAGAACATCGACTTTTCCAGGGTGCTCTTTGGTCACTTGAGCATAGTTGCCAGCAGGAAGGAAAGCGCCGTCGAGTTGTCCGTTCCAAAGTGCGGTAGCCGCCGCTGCGTAGGTGGTAGAAACGGAAATATTAAAAGTGTAACCAGGAACAAGTCTTTCTAGTATTGGCGTAAGTTTTTGAGCGTTGGAGATAAGAGTGGCAGGTGAATTTGATGGAACAAGTTGTAACGTAATGTTCTTGTCATCTTCGAGAGTGCCCTCGTCATTCCCACAGCCGACGAGCGCGGCGGACAAAATTAAGCCGCCCATGATGAGAGAAGTCGCAAATCTTTTCTTTTGCATTTTTTATTCCTCTGGGTTTAACCCGATATTGGAATCATGAAACAAATCTGAAGAAAAAAGCGAAAGTCCCCCCAATCAACAAGATTTGAGAAATTCTTTTCGCAATACTGTCATATTGTTTTCGATTCCGTATTTCAGTATAGGCACTTATTTCAATGACAAAAAAGTACAACAACAAAGAAACCGTTTTCCATCAATATTGCTTTGCATTCTGGAAAAGACGGGGTTAATCTATAATACTTTAAAACGCATCAAACTAATCGTGTTCTTCTTCCGATATAGAAATACTTTTTGGTTCTTTTCTAGCGACCAATACTCTCCAATCGTTTTAGAGAAAGAAACCATTATCGCTTAAGGCATGAAACCATTAAAATAGAAAAGGATGAAAGAATTGAATGAAATTGTGGGAGCAAATCTCCAAGAGCTTCGGAAGTCACGCCACTTGACGCAACAAGAACTTGCCGAGCAAGTAGGGTTCAGTGACAAAAGCATCTCAAAATGGGAACTGGGAAAGGCAATTCCAAGCGTTGATATTTTGATTGACTTTGCCTCGTTTTTTGGTGTCACTGTCGACTATATCATCACCGAACGCGAGCCAGGTGAAGTGCAAAAAGCAATGAATGATGATACGAAAAAGAAAAGTAACCAAATCATTTTGATCGCCTTAGCCGTATGCTTCATTTTTGCGACCGCAGGAGCAATATATATTACAAACATCATCAACGCTCATTCGCTCGATTTATGGATTGCTTTCATCTGGGCAATCCCCATCAGTTTCTTCGTCTGCGCCGCTTTTAACCTTCACTTTTGGCGAAGAAACATTTCCTTTTATATCTTCGCTTCTTTATTTGCCTGGACGTTAATTGCCGCTTTTCATATTCATTTTTATTATTATGCCCATGAAAACCTCTGGTACATTTATTTGCTTTTGATACCAATTCAAATCGCCATCGTACTCATGGCAAACCTTAAATAGAATTTAAAAAACGCCGCTAGGGCGTTTCTTTTAGAATTCTCCAAGGTACCAATTTTTCTTTCCGCGCCGAACGATGATGTACTTCCCAAACATCGCATCGTTTTTCCCAAAAACGCGATTTTGGTCATTGATTCTATCCCCGTTCACAAGAACACTATTTTGTTCAATGAATGTCCTTGCTTGGGTTTTGCTACTCGCAGCACCTACCTTGATGAGCAAATCGACAAGATTAATATTTTCATCAATTTTCGTCTTGAGTGACCCTAGTAGTTCTTCGATTTCCGCTTCATTCAGGCTTTTCACTTCTCCAGAGAAGAGGACATTACTCATTTTGACCGCTTCTTCTGCTGCTTCTTCCCCGTGAATATCCTTTGTCACTTCGTAAGCAAGTTTCTTTTGAGCAATTCTCATGCCAGGGTTTGATAGATGCTCGCGGGCGATATTTTCAATCTCTTCGTGAGAAAGGAACGTAAACACTTTTAGGTAACGGACCGCATCTTCATCGGTGGTATTGATGAAAAATTGGTAGAGCTGATAAGGAGAAGTTAATTCGCGATTTAAGAACAAAGCCCCTTTCTCGCTCTTTCCGAATTTCTTGCCATCACTTCTTGTGATAAGACGGCAAGTTAAGGCCTCTACTTCTTCATTATCACCATCTAATTTACGAATCAATTCTAAGCCGCTTGTAAGGTTCCCCCATTGATCGTTTCCACCCACTTGAATGGATACGCCTTTTTCGTGATGAAGGTGATAAAAATCGATGGATTGAAGAATCTGGTAAGCGAATTCCGTGAAGGAGATGCCCGCTTCTAAGCGTGAGGAAACAATTTCCTTTGAGAGCATGTAATTAATTGGAAAATATTTGCCATAATCGCGCAAAAAATCGAGAGTTGACATCTTTCCGAGCCAATCGTAGTTGTTCACAATCTCCCCTTTTGCAGGATCGCTTAAGTCCAAGAAACGCTCAAGCTGGGCTTTGATAGCGGCGGTATTCGCTGCCAAAGTCTCTTTTGTTTGAAGATTTCTTTCTTTACTTTTTCCACTTGGGTCGCCGATCATGCCAGTGGCTCCGCCAACAACGGCAATGATTTTATGCCCTGCTCTTTGAAAACGCATCAATAGCGAAATCATGACGTAGTTGCCAACATGCATCGAAGATGCGCTAGGATCAAAGCCACAATAAATGACAGTCGGCTTTGAAAGAATTTTCGCCACTTTTTCCTCGCTCGAGTATTGTTCGATAAGTCCTCGGTAATTCAAGTCTTCAATGATGTTTTCCATAAGTTATACCTGCCAAAAGTATTCTACCTTTCTTTTTTTGGAAGTCGAGAAAAGAAAGAAAAAAGGTCATAAGCATTTCTTATGACCTCTTATGGCTATTTCCAGTCGAGATTAATACATCCCGCCCATATCGCCTGCGCCCATTGCCGGAGCAGCTGGTTTTTCTTCTTTGATTTCCGTCACAGCGGCTTCGGTCGTAACGAACAAAGCGCTGATGGAAGAAGCGTTAAGAACAGCGGTACGAGTGACTTTGGTTGGATCGACGATGCCTTCTTTAAGCATATCAACCCATTCGCCAGAGGAAGCATCGAAACCAGTATTATCTTTCGCAAGCTTCATCTTCTCTTCGACTTCGTCTGCATCATAGCCAGCATTGTCGGCGATTTGACGCAATGGAGCGTAGAGGGAATCCAAAACCGCATTGATACCTTTTTGGATGTCTGGGTTCTCGTCTTTTAATTGATCACGAAGCACTTTATATGCAGCGGCTAGAGCAGCGCCACCACCAACAACGATACCTTCGCTCACAGCGGCTTTCGTCGCGTTAAGGGCATCTTCGATGCGAAGTTTCTTGTCCTTCATCTCACTTTCGGTTTGGGCACCTACTTTAAGAACCGCAACGCCATTGGAGAGTTTTGCAATACGTTTGCTAATTCCTTTTTTATCATAATCGCTTGTCGCAATCTGGAACTGGGCTTGAAGCTCAGCGATGCGGTCGGCGATGTCTTTCTTATTGCCTTCGCCATCGACGATTGTCGTGCTGTCTTTCTTCACGATAATCTTCTTGGCGTGTCCCAAATCATCGATTGTGACATCTTTGAGATTCATTCCCAAATCCTTGCTGTAGAATTTAGCGCCAGTAAGAATTGCAATATCTTGGAGCGCCGCTTTTTGCGCATCGCCGAATTCTGGGGCTTTCGTAGCAACGACGTTGAATGTCCCACGGAGTTTATTCAAAACAAGCGTGCTTGTGACATCACCATCAAGGTCATCGGCAATGATAAGAAGTGGCTTATGACTATCAACAACAGATTGAAGCATCGGAATGATGTCCTGGATGTTGCTGACTTTCATATCCGTCACAAGAACAAAGGCATCCTCAAGAACGCTTTCCATCTTCTCGCGATCGCTTGCCATATATGGAGAAATGTATCCTTTGTCGTATTCAAGACCTTGGGAAACGACAAGTTCATCTTCGCTTGTCTTGCTTTCATCAACCGTAATAACACCATTATTGCCAACTTTTTCCATGGCTTTTGCAATAAGTTTGCCAATTTCTTCGTCGTGGCTTGAAATGGTGGCGATGGATTCGATGTCTTCATTTGAGACAACTGGTTTACTCATCTTAAGGAGCTCGCTCGCAACCGCTTTTCCCGCTTTTTCCATCCCTGTACGAACAAAGACTGGGTTCGCGCCTTTTTCAACTGCATTAATCCCGCGATGAATCATGGCTTGTGCCAAAACGGTGGCAGTCGTCGTTCCATCTCCTGCTTTTTCGTTGGTTTGATTCGCGACTTCATACACGAGTTTCGCGCCCATATTCTCTACCGAGTTTTTGAGTTCAATTTCACGGGCGATGGAAACGCCATCTTCGCAAATGCTTGGGCTTCCATATCCTTTATCAAGAGCGACATTGCGTCCTTTTGGGCCAAGCGTTACTTTGACGGTGTTTGCAAGCGTATCAACACCTTTCACCATCTCGTCACGCGCGCTTTTTCCAAATGTAATTTCTTTTGCCATAAATGCATTACCTCAATTCTAATATCAATCCGATATTGTTATTCAATAACCGCGAGGATATCCTCCGCTTTGATGAGGAGATATTTGTGATCCCCCTCTTCGTAATCTGTTCCGGCATACTCGCGATATATAACTTTGTCCCCCGCTTTGATGCCTTCGATTTTAACAAGTTTCCCGTCCTCATTGGCTTTACCAGGGCCTAACGCGACAACAGTCGCAACATTCCCCGTTTTCTTTTCGCTAGCAAGAACGATGGAACCAACTTTTTTCTCACTCGGAAGCTTTTCGATGAGAAGATAATCGTTTAGTGGTTTTATCATGTTTTCTAATTCCTCCATTTCGGATACAGCAAGTATATTAACCCCATTTTTGGCACTGTCAATATATGAGTGCTAATTTTTTTGAGATTAGACGATTTTGGTGAGACCGCGCAATCAAAAAAGCGATGGTTTTTTATAAACCACCGCCCATAAGGAGGAACAATTTAAGAACGCGCAATCCAAGATTGATCTTCGCTATAAGACACTTGCGATCCTTTCTTGGAATAAACCGTATTTAATATATCGTTCTGATGAGCCTCAAGATACTCGGTAAAAGCAGAACGCGTAATGAGAACTCCTTTTTCGTCATAGACATCTTCGAATTGTTCTAGTGCCTTTTCGCTCTCGTACCTTGTCTTCGCGTCGTTCAAAGTGGGATCCACGTTTTTCAAGTTAATGCCAATTTTTGCGTTGATTCCTAGATATACTCGAACCATCGCATTGACTTCCGTAAGGATAGTGCCATTGGTATTCACATTCAGCGTTATATCTGCAACATGGCGTGCATTCATGTCAAAGGTGAAAGAGTCTGTTGTGACATTCATAACGCCTAGAAGCGCAGCAGCATCAAACGTCACGCTCCAATTTTTACCATCGGATTCATAGTTGCTGATGATACTATCAAATTCATTGTCCAAAGTGATATCCGTGGAGGAATCCTTGACCCATTCTCCAGCTTGATTCATTGTGTAAGAATAACCGGTATCCAAATCGGAATAAGTATCTCCTTCTTTCACCCCTTCAATTGAAGTCGGAGCGCCATTCCCACTATAGGAGTTGGAAATGGCTTCTTCTTGCGTTCCGTTCTTTTTAAATAAAGAAGGATATAAGTCCATAACGTATCCAAGAAAAACATCTTCTGGGTGATTGAGGACATAATTCATGTCGAAGGAAGCATAATCATCGGTATCGAATACGCTGCCTTTTACATCGCTATGTCCTTTAAAATAGAGGCGAGAATCGCTTGTACCATTTTGATAACTCGTTTTCGCATCATAATAGAAGTTCACAGTTCGTTCGCCAAAACCAGCAAGCTCACGTAAACCAGGTGTGGCTGTATCCGTCGGTCCGTTCACATCTGGAAGTAAGGGCACGTTGAATTTCCCCATCATTTTGAAAGAAGATCCGTTGACCTTGATGAAAATCTCGGCTTCAACGTCAATAATTCCATTAAGTTCGCCAAGCCCAACCGTGATATCGCCATTCCAATAATAGGAGTCTTGTTTGAGACCAGTATTGATACCGAATTTAGCTAAAGTTGCTAGGCTAGAGAAGTCATAATACTGGATGGCTTCTTTGACACCGTTTGTGTTCGTTCTTTCGCTTGGGCATCCATTAATTTTAGACGCCATTGCCTCATATTCATCATTTTTGATTGGATCGATGGATAAAGAGACGTCAAGCGTCTTCTTCTCGTCGAGAACGAGCCCAAGACGAACATTCTTAAGTTCACCTGCTAAACGATTCCCGTTATCGGTAGCGTATCTAACAAGAGAAACGCATACATCATTATCCAAATCAAAGGCTCGTCCATTGAGCGTCAACGTCATTGTTTCAAAACCGGATTCCATCGAATTCGTGATACCTTTGATGTAACTTGTCTTAAGGAAGGAGAAATACGGATTGCTTGAATCGGAAGATTCTTGAGCGTTTGCATTTTGCGTTTTCGACAAATTAATCAAGGTCGTGAGGTTACGAATTGGATTTACGATTCTTTCGCGTAGCATCGTTTTTTCATTCGTGAACAAGTCACGCATATAATCCCATAAATCAGTTAAAGATGAAGCGTATCCTTTTCCATAAAGTCCGCCTTTGTCTTTTCCGTTTTCGATTTCCTTAACGTCTTTGGACTGATAAGCAAATTTCACAGAAGGCTTTTGGTCTTCAATCGTGGCATTGGAAGAGGTGAGCTCTTTACCCATTTCAAGGCGCAAATCATGCAAAACGTTTTTCTCAGGAGCATTCTTATAGTTTTGCTTCATCGTCATAGCGACTTTTGCGTTTTCTTCTCCATCGTTTGCGTTAAAGACAACATCGCCAGAGAATTCAATGGAGGAAAGGGATTTGCTATACGAAGGGACATTGTTTGAATATGTGCCTTCGATGGATAAGGAGGCTTTTTTAGTATCCGCGATGGTCGCGAATTCATCGAAAAGCGCAGGCATATTATTGACGGTTTGATATACGTTAGAGGAATCCACGTCAGCGAAAGCGAAATCGTCAGAAAGATTGTCAACGGTAATCGCAAAATCCTTCAACGCGAAGTCGCTGAATTCAAGATTTCCGAATTTCAGGGAAAGAAGATTCGCTGAGTTCGAAGAAGAATCGATAGTTAAAGTGATCGTTGCTTCTTCTCCTAGCCCGAATGGCTCTAGTGTCAAGACGACTGAAACGATATTATCAGCGGTATACACGCCTTTTAAAATATCTAGGCAGCGTTGATAATGACCTTCTTTAATTTCGTCAATGAGTGTCAATTTCGTTTTGACCCATTCGCCATCCTTTTTCGTATAGGTGCGATTGTTCGTCGTGTCTAAATAAGAATCGCCATCTTTTCCGAAAGAAGCATCTGGCCTACCTTCGCCTTTCAAATCGACGTTACCCGTAATGATTTCTTTAACGCCGCTAGAAAGAGAGGTGAGACGATTCATCACCGCGGAGATTTTATCCAAATCAACACCATTTGAGGATTTTCCTAAGGAATCTACCAAGTTTCCAATGAATTTGTCTAAAGACGTAAGATTCGTGAAATTGAGTTTTCCAGCAGAAACATTATTTGCAACATAATCGAAAAATAAGTTTGATTTTGTCGCGTCTTCCACTAGCGGTCGCAAGGCGAAATTCATGCCATAAGAGTATTTCTCTCCATTGATTTCGCTGGACAAAGCAGGTGAAAAATCTAATTTGTTCTTCGGATAATCCACCATCATATCAGCAGAAAGATGAAGCGTTTCATAAAGGGGATTTCCTTCTGAAGAAGACGTATCTTCGCCATATTTATGCACTAGATTGCCATTCAAGTTCAAACGGAAAGATTCTTTATCAACGATTTTAAAGACGTTTCTCATCAAGCTCGTTGAATTAATCAAATGGCTATAGCTTGACTCATTAGGCGCTTCAATGGAAACGGATTCGGTCATGCTCACATTCTTCGCGTCTAAAGCAATGGAGCAGACTTTCTCGCCTTTGGTGTCCAAAGGAATTTCAATCGGCTGATCGGTCCAAACACCTGTGAGGTTGCAATTTTCATCGGAAGACATTTGAAGAACAATTGGTTTCCACCCTTCGTCTTCCTTTCCTAAATTCAAGGTAAAGGTGTATTGGTAATCTTCATTCTCGACAATGGACATATGAAGGTCTTTCATCGCTCCCATCAAAGAAGACAGCCCACTGTCGCCTGTATTTCCGTTACTATTGTCTGTGCCAGTAGCGAAGCGACTTCCCGATAGCATATCAGCAACCGTATCGATAAGGTCGTCATACTCTGTTCCGCTGACGCAGTAACGAATTCCGGAAGGATAGGACTGATTTTGAAACATCACATTCTTTCCGTATCCATCCGTCAACGATAAGTAAAGATTCTTGTCGGCTCCTAAATAGGTGATATCCAAATCTTTTTTCGCGTCATTAACTTCACTATATCCGCCATACGTAAGCGTGGTATCCAAAGACAAAGCTAATTCGCTAAGGGTTGGCATGGATAGAGCCAAATCGCCCTCAAGCGAGATCTTGTTGGAAGTTTCTTCATTCGTGTCGTTATCTGGCAAAATCACGGTTGCAGAAAGATTATGAATTTTCATGCCGGTCATCGAAGCCAAATTGGAGAAAAGAATATCGCCATGACCTAATGGTGCTTCTGGCTCTGGATCGACGCCCGGCCGGTTTGGATTGGCACCAGCCCCTTCATTGCCCGGAGCGATAAAATAAGTTAATGTCGCTGTCGAGACAAGAGTGACGAGTCCAAACGCCGCGAGTTTAAGGCCTTTGAATAAACGTGGGTGCCTTTTTGTCATTTTTTCTTTTTCCATGGTTTCGTTCCTCTATGTATATCTACTAGTCTTTAGCGCATCGAACTGCGCTTTGCCATATATCATTCTAAAGAATGAGTTTGCAATTTCTTCCTATCGTCATTTTTTCTTTAATAGAACTCCCTCTCCGAATCGGAGAACCATCAAAAGTGAGGGAACCATGCATGCGTTTTCATACCATTGCATAGTTCAAATTAAACCCTTCCTGATTATTAATTTCTTTATATGTTCCATCGCTTTGGAGTTGGAACGTATAAGTCGCATTGACGCTTTCGCCGTCGGGATGGTTCCAGTGACAAAAACGTTTGGTCTTTCCTTTGACATAAATTCGAATTATTTTGGCTTCCCAGTTTTCAGATTCAATTTTCGTCGACGTAGAATGATCGTAATATTCATCGCCATTTTTCTTCAGTTCAATATCCCCGTTTCGCTGAATATCAATTGTGATGTTATCACCATTCGCGTTTTTACCAGCAAAGGTGCCTGCGAAAGAAGCGCCAGGAAGGCGAGAACGTTCCCCCGATTGTTCCACGCGGCTTTTCACCGTCTCAAAGCCAGCGCTGCCATTTCCAATCGAATCATAGTTAGATAAAGCATTTGATTTCCCCCACGCTTCTGAATAAACACCGCTTGAAGAAACATTCACTAGTGAAAAGGAAGCGGATTCGATATCTGCGCTAATCACCGTGTAACTAATGCCGCCCGACAAGGAGATTCCACTCAAAGTAGCCGCTTTTGCATTTCCAAATAACGATGCTGATAATGTTCCAGTAAGCTTTGAAATATTGAAGCCACCAATATTGATTTCAATGTTTTTCCAAGAAGGGTTGTTATTTTCGTCTCGCTCGAAGACGAAATTTTTGCCAGTGAAGACATTTTCGATGTAAATTGGACCAGAATCCTCGCTGGTCGTTTCCTGGTGGAACATGTCATAACCGGTTTTTGGAATATTTCCATCAAATATCCCCATCATATAGCCAACCATCCAATCGCCGATATTGCTCAAGAAATCACCACCAGCGATTTTGTGCATAGATGACTTACTAAGGCTATTATCTTTCAAACGTTCGATATACATCGTCCCTTGCGGATTATTTTCATCCGTTTCATATGCAAAATGAGAAACGTATTGCCCATCATTTGCTTTAAAAGCGCCGAGCAAAACGCTTATTTTCGGTACATCGAGGCACCCGTACACTTTAACCGTTGCCCCTTTTAGATAAACATATAGGTCAAGCTTGATTTCTGCTTTCTTCAAAGATATTCCCAACAGTTCCGCAGAAACGCGGATCGAACCGCTTAAATGATACGTTGAATAGTCATATCCTGAATCATTGCGAACCATTGAAGCGGAAGTTCCGTCGCTTCCGAATTGATAAGATTCATTTCTCCCTAATAAAGCGCTATTCAAAACATATTGAAGAAGGAATTGAATGCTCGACCAGTTAGTATAATTTTTCTTATCATGGATTCCGTTTTCTCCGCCTGAAAAAGCCGGTGTGTTCCAGGAGTAGGCATTCCAATGATACGAATCCCCCGTTTTCGTTCCTGGAGCGATATAATCTTCAAGCTCGAAAGTTAAATCAATTTTTTGCGAGCTGGTTTCCATTTGGATATTGAGCGTTGTTATGCTGCCTTTTTTACGTCCCGTATTCTCTTGCAAACCATCATTTGTAAAACAATCGCCTTCATAGCCGATTGTTAATGTGACATTTTTCTCAAGCGACAACGCTTCGCCGTTAATGACGGCCACGACTTGCCTTTTTGCTTCGCTCATCGATAAAGATTTGATAAGTCCGCTCGCTAAAAGCGGGTTGATTTCATTCCCATTCATCACGCGTGCTAATAGAGAGGACGTCTCGGCGGTTTGGAACCAGCTGAGGTATTTTGTAAATTGCTCGTCTTCAGTTTTCGAGAACGCTTTTAGCAAAGACATGATGCCTTTCAAGGAATCAATGCTGAAATAGCCAACAAGCGGCATCGCTCCGCTATCAGGTGTGTTCACCATGAAAAACATATCGCTTTGATCAGCGACCATATGACCGCCATCATAAACCGCCTTTATATCGAGGCCCAAGCGATAATTCTGTGTTTTGCTTGTCGATTTGCGGTCTTTGAAAGTAATAGACCCAGTTCCGTTTTTGCTTTTTAAGTCAAAGGAGAGATTCCCCTTCCCTTTTTCAATCTCAAAGCCATCATCGCCTGCAAGAGAAAGCATCGAGCCATAGATAGATAACGATGCTTGCTTGCGAGTGGTGAATTCTGCGAGTCCATCAAACAAATCGGGGAGTCTTCTAAAATAAGTTCGTTCTAACATGGTTGGAGTAACCTGAACGTTTATCCCTTTGGCGTCTGCAAAATAAAGCTCTCCAGAAAAAGAAATGCTTCCCAAAGAAACAGACGAGAAGGAAATCCCTGCCAAACGTTTCAAAGAGCCATCATAAAGAGAAATGGTTACGACTCCAGACAAACCAATTTTCGCCAAGTTCAAAGTGACATCAATGGTGGAAATTTCTTTTTCCTCACCGTTTTCATCTTTCATTAAATGCTTGGCATTCTTGAAGGACTGAATCAATTCAACGAGCCGTTCGTATTCTCCCGTCTCTATCCCCTTTAACCCACTTTCATCACCAGTCAAAGATAAATAAGCGTCCAAAATGGAGTTAATCGTCTTTCCAATGCCGAATTTATTTAAAACCCCTTTAATATCGTTCACTTTGCTTTCCGTGAAAGACCCACGGAGGTCGCTTTTGTTTTCGAAGTCGACAAGATCCAGGATTTTGCCAATCATAGAATCCAAGGTAAAAAAGTCCATTTTTGTTGCAATGGCATCGGTCGTCAAATATGCATAGCCGAGGTCAAGATAGGCGCCATTCTCGTCTTTTTCTCGAGCCATATCAACGGATAAAGCACGCTTTGTTGAATTCACTTTTCCGTTCGCCTCTTCCACTTTCACATCCAAATCGAAAGAAGTTGAAATAGCATTTGGCAAAGAATCACTTGTTTTCGTTCTCTCACGCTTATTATTAAGCAAATTTGAAACGTCCGCTTTGATGTCGACATCAATGGAAGCCGTTTCTTTTTTTGCCACACCGCTCTTCTCATCTTCAGAAATAATATGTTCGAATTGGAGAGAGCCATTGCCCACAAACGATGGCTCGTTAATGAGCGGATACAAGCGAGAGAGGAGCCGTTCAACATTAATGAGCGATTGATAATTATTCGCATCGCTTGGAGAAAGAGAAACAAACCCAGAATTGTCTTTAACCTTGCTATTAAAAGCTATTTTAGAGACGTGTTTCTCATTATTAATTGCAATAGGGTTTCCGCTTTCATCGGCAAGAGTGATATTGAGAAGCGTTCCATCGCTTGCGCAATTCAGTGTAATTGGGTAATAAATACTCTCCGCTTGCAAAGAGAAAACATAGTCATAAGTTCCGTCTTCTTTTGACGTTCCCTCGGAAATCGATAAGGATTTTTTTGCTTGCGTTAAAGCATCTCCGTTACCGCTAGAAATGGCAGGTTTAGTGGCACTGCCAACAAAACCTAAATCGACAATAGATCCGTATTTATTGATTAAGTCGAACAAATTGTCAATCAGCTCCGAAAGCTCATCTTCGGAACTGTCTGGAATGATTTCAATTTTGTATTTCAAAGAGTAATTATCCAGCGATGTATCTGTGTCTACAACGCCCAAGAACAATGTGCTGTTGGAATAGTTTGCTTTGAAAGTCACGAAAGAGGACTCGTTATAAACGATTGGTAAGGAAGCGTCAAAATAAAGCGTGTTATTTGTTTCGTCCGTGCGAAGATTGATTTCGCCATTCTCCACTTTGAGAGACTGGTTTTTATAAATGGGGATATTTTTGCCATTTTCGTCCTTAACGAGCTCTCCGTTTTCGCGCTCTTTCGCTAATGTTTTCACAGGAACGATGAACTCGAAATCAAGGTCATAAAAAGACAAACCGTCACTTGCTTGGCTTTCGATTGCTTTTAAAAGACTATCGCCACTTAACGCTGGGCCGTTTGGGAGAGAGGAAATCCTATTGATATTTTTCCTTGAAGTTGAAGCAACGGAAAAACAACTCGACAAAGAAAGCGACAATGTCAACGTCGAGAGCCATATAAATAATCTAGATAACCCGCGTTTTTTCATCACATTTCGCTCCGATAATGGCACGGGGTGCTTAATTCTGGAATTTCCCAGCTGCCACCGCGTTCATAAGTCACACGCATTTTGCCTGTGACAGCGCTTTTCACGCGGAGTCCCATTTGCATAACTGCCGCTGTATACGATTCGTAAGAGGTGACCGCTAGAAGATTCAAATTTTTGTCTAGTTCGAAGGTCAAATGGCAATAAACAAACGAGGGCTTAGAAAGCAAGCTTGAAATCGTTTGCATTTGCACAACATAAGCCGAAACGCCAAGAAGCGGGTCTAATTCAATATCTACTAGATAAGTGCCATCATCATTCTTTTTTGCTGAGGTCACGCCATACATGTTTCCGGTCTTTGTTTCTTCGGTGATAACAGTTTTCTCGCTTACGATGTAGGAGGTAGGCGTGGATAATAACCGCCCCATATGTGCGATATATTCCTCGCCCGTATATTCGGTCCCCTTCTCGTCGTATTCTCCTTCGTTCACGTTTCCGTTTTTCGTATTGCCAAGATACATGGTGACGGAATAATCATCTCCTTTCGGGATTTGATACATACGATCGGCAATATCGACAAAGTTGGAGTGAGAAATGGATTCTTCGAAAAACAAATTTTCGTTCTGAATTGTTGTGCTTCGAATTTCTTGATTCACGCCAGCGACGGCCGTCGCGAGACCGATGCCTTGACTATAAACATGCTTCTCTTTTTGAATCAAACAAAAAGCGGATTCCGCCATTTCGACCGGTGTGAGCGTATGGGCAAAATCGGCTCCTGACGCAGCGGCTTTTTTGTATCTCTCCTCAACTTTTGCATAATTTGGGTATAAGTCTTTTGCGTCAATTGAAGAATAGTCAACTTCCGGAGTAGGCCCAAAAAACTTCTTAATCTCAAGCCCACCAAAAACGCCTAATACCACGCTAGGGACCAGCACCAAAACGTAAGGAAGCACTTGGATGTACTTCTTTGTCTTTTTCGGGGTCACCCCATCTAAAGCCGTTTTCTCACTATTTTCTTGGCTCTGTGGCTCTTCTTGAACGTCGTTTCCGTTTTGTTTTTCTAATTCTTTCGTTTCCATAAAGGACCATAATAATCATGAAATGGTGGATAAAACAAATCACGCTCACGCGTAGAGCGCGCGAGTAGAATCTTCTCTCTAAATCGGAGAATATTAGACTTTATCGACTCTTTTTTACAAAAAAAAAGAAAAAGGTCACACAGGTGGCCTTTTTAGCAAACGAATAATGAATTTAGTCGTGAATCGTCGAATTTCTGAGCGTCAATCTCGCTTCGAATTTGTATGTTTTCTCTACTAAATTGCCATTGATCAAATCAATGAGCATATACATGCTTCGCTTTCCGACCTCAATCATATCGATATCCATCGATGTAAGGGTTGGCCGCAAGATATTGGCGTATTTAGTTCCGACCAAAGAAAGAACTTCCACATCCTGAGGGACGCGAAGCCCGTTGTCCGTTGCCGCGTTTTCAATCGCCGCTGCAATGGAATCGCGATAAGCAACGAAATAGCCACTACGATTATGTTGGAAATAATCGAGGAAGTCATGGTAGGTGCGGTTATAAGAATCATCGACGTTGATGACATTGTATGGCTTTTGCAAACGTTCATTGGTTTCCACGAAAATCTTTTCGGCTTTCGCGAGCATTCTTCCGCCGTCATGAACATGGAGGAATGTCATTTGTTTCTTACCGCCATTGTAATAATAATCATTGATAACGCTCTTAAGGATATCGCCGAATCCGAAGAGGATGCAGCCTGTTCTATCCCCTGTTACTTTGTTATTAACGACAATGGACGGAACGTTATAAGAAGCGATTTTCATAATATCCTCTTCCTCTAGTTCGTCATCAAAAATGATGGTTCCATCAACGTGGGTTGTGATAACTTTTTCAATCATCGAGAGTGCCTCCTCACGGCTATGGGAAGTCGTGAAGAGAGTGAGCACAAATCCTTTTTGCTTTGCGATCTCGCTAATACCATTAAGCATATTGGAAATGTAAACGTAATTGGCACTAGGAATTACAACGCCAATATTCGTTGTTTTGTTTGTTGCGAGAGCTTGCGCCAAACCGCTTGGTTTATAACCAAGACGCTTAATTGTTTCTTCAACTCTAGCGCGTGTAGCATCCGTGACGTTCCCCTGTTTATTAATGACACGAGAAACCGTCGCCAAAGAAACGCCTGCAGCCTGAGCGACTTGATATATCGTAACTCGATCTTTAAGGTTTTCCATTTTGAAACCTCCGTTATGAGACTTATCATAGATGAAAAGCGATGAAAATCAATGAAAACGAAACATTTGTATTTTCTTTGCTATCAAAATTGATAAATTGGAAATGTAGCGTCGAGTCCATTTATAACACAAAACACCCCTCATTGACGCATTTTCATTAAATGAAAAGCGATGAAACAAAGCATTCTCAGTTATCATCGCTTTTGGTGACAAGAATGTGTGGCTCTAACAAGTTAACCAAAGAAATCTATTCCAGATGGCAAATCGACAAGATATGCTTCTCGTATTTTTCCTTTTTCGATTTGTAACTCTTGTGCATTGCAAATATGAACGTCGACTGGAATGTTCTTTTCTAAGTGTGCTTCAAAAAGAGAGCCCTCATAGTCTAGGCAACCATTCACTTCGACTACAACTTTATCTCCGATTTTTAAGTTCGCATAGCGAGTTACGGTGCCTAGTTTCTTTTCTTTCAGCAATAAAGAAACAATGCTCGCTTTTTCGTCCAATGGATGCTCTTCTAGCGCGGTGATTGTCGCAACGAAAAAGCCGCTATTATCATTGGGCGAAATAAGGGGCAGCGAAAAGGAAGAAAGCAATGAATTTACAGCGCTCAATATTTCGCCATCATCACGAAAGAAAGCTCCGTCGTGTGGAATTGACACATATGAAGAAATATTAAATATGTTCATTCCGACTCTTTCGTCATTCGAAAGGAGGATGACAATATCGCCGTTTCTTGTTGAAGAAGTGACTTTCTTTTCCGGATGAAACAAAACAAATAGAACATCTCCAGGAATTTCATGATTGTAATAGAAACGATACATATCAGTTCTCCTTTTTCAAAATAATGCGATGAATTGTTTTGTGAAGCGCACGGAAATTTCTCTCGTATTCGCTTTGATAATCATCATTATCGACAGAAGCGTAATCTTCTTGATTTAAGATCATATTGAGCTTACCAAGTTCTATTTGTTCCAAAGTGAAGGTGTAAAGGCCATCATTATCGGTTTTGATTCTGATTTCTCCGCCAATAGGAAGGAGTGAGAGCATTTCTTTTAAACGACTCAGTGTTGTTAATCTTCTTTTTTCGTGACGTTTTTTAGGCCACGGGTCGCTGAAATTCAAGAAAATACGTGTAATCTTCAAACCTTGAAGATCTGGCAATGCATTGTCAAAGTCGGCTGGGTAAATGCGCAAATTGGTCGCTTCTTGCATAACGGCTTTTTTTGCAAAAGTACCAGCGATAGAGATATCTCGTTCCAAGGCGAGATAATGAATCGATGGGTTTTCTTTTACTAGAGCCAAAGCGAAATCACCTTTTCCTGCCCCAATTTCCAAATAGAGCGGTGCCTTGAAAAAGGGATCCTCTTGCTCAATCAAGTGAATTGCGATTTCTGGATGGGCAGACAAATAAGGCTCAGCCCATTTTTTAAAACGTCCCCTCATGCTTTTAATTTCCCAAGCATGTATATCGCTCTTGCGTAAATCGCGATATCCTTATAAAAGTCCTTTAAATAAAGATATTCGGTTGGAGCGTGCATATCCCCTGGATGCTTTTTGAATGCTGCGCCAAAGGCGACCGTGTTCTTGGCTTCTTTGGCGTAAGTTCCACCACCAATCGTGAATGGCTTTGCAAATAAGTCCAACGTCTCGCGTTTATACGCTTTCATCAACGTTGTAATAAGTGGGTTCTTCTTATCGAATAAAAGAGCTTTCGTGTCACTTGTAACTTCATAAGACAAATCGCTTGCATCGCTTAACGCCGCTAGGGCTTTGTCCGGATTGCAGGTTTCTCCGAAACGGAAATCAAGAGAGATACTCAAAACGCCCGCGGAGTAGCGGACAACGCCATAATTGTAAGTTGTCGTTCCAAGTTCTGGCGAAGTCACTTTCGCCCCGAAAGAAGAGCCATCGCTATTGGCTAAGGCATTTGCGATTTTGGTCAATGCATCGACGTGATAGAAATCGCCAATCGTTCGGAAAGCAATGAGCGCTGCGTTAATTCCAAGCTCTGGCGTGGACCCATGAGCGGCTTTGCCTTTAAAAGTCACCATGGTAAGGACTTCGTTGCTTGAAAGGTCGTGAGTAATTTTCTTGTCTTTTAAATATTGCTCGAATTTTGTATCGCGAGGAAGTGTGACTAATATTTTATCGCATACGGCATTTGGCACTTCTCCGCCCATCATTTCGATGACAGGCCCTAGTCCGCCTTCGTAGGTTAGCGTTGCGCGACATATCGCTTTTTCTCCATAAATCAAAGGCCAATCCGCGTCTGGAGTGAAGCCATAATCGCACTCTTCTTTGTGCAAATGGTGGAAGTAGTAATCAAGACAACTCGAACCGCGCTCTTCATCTCCTCCGCTCACTAGACGAACACGATATCCTTTGATCAAGCCGTTGTCTTTCAAAAGCTTAATCGCGTAAAGTGAAGCAATAAGCGGTCCTTTGTCATCCGCACATCCGCGGCAAACCATCTTTCCATCTTTTACAATCGGTAACCAAGGAGAATGTTCCCATTTTCCTGTCGCGGGAACTACATCGCTATGACCGTATATACCGATTAGCGGTCCATCCTCCCCTATAGTGAGCTCCGTGCAATAGCCATCGCATGTGTCCACTTTGAAGCCGTAATCTTTCCCCAGTTTAGCTAAATAGTCCAATGCTTTTTTGACATTCGCGCCAAAAGGCTGACCCTTTTTGATCGTGGAAGGGTCGTAAACGCTAGGAATACGGATATCTTCCTGAAGAGCAGTTAATGCAACTTTCTCGTAATTTTTCGCAAGTTTTTTAAAATTCGGCATGCTTTGTCCTCTCTATCTTCTTGTAATCCTCGCCAAAGTTCTTCCGACAGCCGGCGTGAAAAGTGCCGCTAACGTCGCTTCCCCTAAGCACCCAAGCAAAAGCATGAGCGTGACCCCCATTGTGATTCCTTCTCCAATAGTGCTAGAAGAGGAGAAAAAAGCAATCATTTCGTTTGGATAAAATAAGAAGAGGTCAGCAAACACAAACCCAGTATGTAAAAGGGTAAGCAAGAAGGAAATGGCCGCAACTAGCAAGCCATTCCGATATAGTTTATTCCCTTTCTTAAGAAAGGAAAAGGAAAGACCCGCGCAAAAGCCAAACAGAAGGCGTGGAAGAACGCTCACCCAAGGATAAATGAAAAACGCGTTGAGTCCCGCACCATTTTGAAGCGCTTGCAGCCAACTAGTGACTCCAAAAGCGATTCCGTAAAACACGCCTCTTTTCCAGCCGCCTCTATAGGCGCCGATAAGAACGGGGAGATGCATCAAAGTGAGGGAAATTCCAGGCACAATGGATATATATCCAAATTGGGGCACAAAACCCATGATAACGATAATTGCAATGATGACCGAATCCTCGGTTATCCTAGAGACCGAGTCGCTTTCTTCATCTTTCGGCGAAATAAAACGAAGATAAACAAAATAGGCAAGGAATAAAGCCGCGAAGAAAACCCAAAAAACAATTGCTTCCACGTTCATAACACCGCCTCCCCCATAGGTAATGTCGTAGCAATATTGGCGTTTTTCTTATCAATCTCTTTTAAGCCCAATAGCAAAAGCCATTCCTCATAATGGAATTCGGGCAAAAGGTCTTTTACAAAAGAGGCGTTTCCTCCCGTAAGTATTGGCTGAAGAGGACGACCGATTTCCTTTTCAAAAGAGCGGTGAAAACCTTGAATTTCATAAACAGTTCCATTCAAAATGCCGCTATTCATGGAGTCACTTGTGTTTCTTCCAATGACTTTTTTGGTGATAAGGCCACTGACTTCAGGCAAGGAGGCGGTTCCTTTGACAAGTGCGTTGAGCGAAAGCGTGAGCCCTGGAGCAATCGCACATCCTGCAAAAGCGCCTGTTTGATCGATATAAATGTATTTATTTGCCGTCCCCAAATCCGCGATGAACAAATCGTGGCCAAATAAATAAGAAGCACCGACGGAATCCGCGACTAAATCACTGCCGACTTCAATAGGATTCTCAGTCGAAATCCTTAGACCGGTTTTTAAGCCAGCACCAAGAAGTAACGGTCGCAAATGAAGCACTTCTTTGCAAAGCCGCTCCCAGACTCTAGTCAAAGAAGGAACGACGCTCGAAATAATCACGCGAGAAAAAGAAAAACTCGTGGCTTCTTCTTTCAGATATTGCAAGAAAAGCACGCGATATTCGTCATAGCTACGGTCGATGTTGGATTTGAATTTGAAAGTTTTTTTTAACTGATCGCCATCGAAAACGCCCAAATCCGTCAACGTGTTCCCGATGTCTAATGCTAATAGCATGTATGGTCTACCTCCGCTTCCATCCTTTTCCAAAAAAAGGTATGGAGCAATCTTATTATAACTAGGTTATTATCCCTTTCTAGAGTTAAAATGATTTTATGAATGTCTGGCGAATTCATCATGTTCGGAAATGGTTCTTGATTTGTGTCATTGCAATCACTCTTATTTGGGGAGCTTTTATTACGGCTTTTGTTTTCTGCTTTCAAATCAAGGAAAGGCTTTATATCGTTGGACTTATCGTTTTTGGGCTTTACGCGATTTTCTCTGTCTATTATTTGTTAAAACAATGCTTGTTTCGTTTTCTTCCTTATTGCAAAAAAGAGGGAAGCGAAATAACCGGGGTAATGACCTACAAAATCCCTTCTACTGGAGAGGAGGCTCTACGCCCTCTTGCAATCATTGAAGTTGATCAAAAGAAACACGCTATTGGCTTACTAGGGATGTTTGACCATTCTTCGCGGAAGACGCTAAAAGAGGGACAAAGGGTAACACTTTATAAAATAAAAGGAGAACCGATGGCTCTCCTTCTTGAAATTAAATAACGAAGTTAACAATCCTTCCTTTGACGACAATGACTTTTCTCACCGGTTTTCCAGCAAGGAAGCCTTTCACTTTTTCCGTGAGCGCCTTTTCTTTAATCTCCTCTTCGCTCGCGTTTTGAGAAACTTCGATGAGATCGCGCATCTTTCCGTTCACCGAAACGCTGATTTTCACGAGTTCAGTGACGAGTTTGCTTTCATCGTAGGTTGGCCACTTTTCGTATGCAATCGTGCCAAAATGACCAAGTTTTTGCCACATTTCTTCCCCAACGAACGGGCAAATGCAAGAGAAAGTTTTCGTAAACCCTTCCAAATAAGGGCGATAAAGCTCTTTTGCTTTATAGCAATCATTCACGAAAACCATCATGGCGCTGATAGCGGTATTGAACGACAAAGAATCATAGTCTTCCGTGACTTTCTTAATCATCGCGTTGTAGCTGCGGTCCAATTCACCGCTATTATTGGAAGTCATCTTAGAAGCGAAAGTTTCATCATCGACAAGTCGATACGCTCTTTCAATGAAGCGACGCGCGCCAGTAAGGCCTTGGGTACTCCATGGCTTCGATTCATTGAGCGGTCCAGCAAACATCTCAAATAAACGGAGAGAATCCGCGCCGCTTTCGGAAACGATTTGATCCGGATTCACGACGTTTCCTCGGGACTTGCTCATCTTTTCACCATTCTCGCCAAGAATCATACCTTGATGATAAACACGTTTGAATGGTTCATCGCAGCTCACGACCCCAATATCTTTTAAGAATTTATGGTAGAAACGGGCATAGAGAAGATGAAGAACCGCATGCTCTTGGCCTCCGATATACAAATCGACAGGGAGCCAATGGTCGAGCAATTTTTTGTCCGCGATGACATCATTATTCTGAGGATCGATATAGCGAATATAGTACCAGCTAGATCCAGCCCACTGCGGCATCGTGTTGGTCTCGCGAAGAGCCGGTTTCCCTTTGTAAGTGGTGTGAAGCCAACTCGCTGGGGCTTTGGAGAGAGGAGGTCTGCCGTCTTTTGCTGGCTGGTAGTCATCAAGAGGCGGGAGGACAAGTGGGAGTTTATCTTCGCAAACGTGTTCCTTTCCATCTTCCGTCTGAACCATTGGGATAGGTTCACCCCAATAACGTTGACGAGAGAAAATCCAATCACGGAGTTTGTAATTGGTGACAATTCTGCCTTTGCCAAGAGCAACAAGCTTCTCGGCAATCGCTTTTTTCGCATCAGCAATACTCATGCCATTAGCAAAATCGCTATTAATATGAGGCGCGTCCCCCGTAAAAGCAGTTTCTTCAATATCCCCTTCCAACACTTGAATCATTGGAAGATGATGGCGCTTCGCGAAAGCGTAATCGCGGTCGTCATGAGCAGGAACAGCCATTACTGCACCCGTTCCATAAGAACCAAGAACATAGTCCGCCACGTAAATCGGAATCGTCTTTCCGTTTATCGGGTTCACCGCGTTGGCACCAAGGAAAACGCCTTCTTTCTCTTTTTGATTCAATTGGCTGCGGTCTAAGTCGCTCTTGCTCGCTGCTTTTTTTACATATTCTTCTACCGCTTCCTTTTGCTCTTTACTGACAAGTTTTTCAACGAGTGGATGCTCAGGAGCTAAGCAGCAATATGTGCATCCAAAGAGCGTATCGACTCTTGTGGTAAATACTTTAAAAGAATCATTGCTTCCTTCGACTGCAAAGTCGATTTCAACACCCTGGCTACGACCGATCCAATTCTTTTGTAACTCGAGTGTGCTTTTTGGCCAATTAAGACCCACCAAGTCTTTTTCTAGTCTATCCGCATAGCGGGTGATGCGTAAAACCCATTGTCTCATTGGCATTCGTATGACAGGATATCCACCACGTTCGCTTTTTCCGTCAATAACTTCTTCGTTTGCCAAAACAGTCCCTAATTCAGGGCAATAATTGACTGGCATATTGCCAACGTAAGCAAGGTCATTCTCGAACATGCGAGCGAAAATCCACTGCGTCCATTTGTAATAGGATGGGTCGATTGTCGCGAATTCTTTGCTCCAATCGATGGACATCCCCAAAGACTGAATTTGGTCCTTGAAATGAGAGATGTTTTTACGTGTGAATTCTTCTGGGTGCTGATTGTTTTTTCGCGCGAAATCCTCAGCAGGTAATCCGAAAGCGTCCCAGCCCATCGGATGAAGGACGTTATATCCTTGCATCCTTTTCATGCGCGACACAATATCAGTCGCTGTATATCCTTCAGGGTGGCCTACATGAAGGCCTTGCCCGCTTGGATAAGGAAACATATCAAGTGCGTAAAACTTTGGCTTGGAAAAATCATGCGTATCGCAATAGAAAACGTGATTATCTTCCCAATATTTCCGCCATTTCTGTTCAATTTGTTTATGATCGTAAGCCATAATTTGTCACCTTTCTTCGGCGGCAAATTAGCGCCGATTCACTAGTTCTTTGTACATTCCTAAATAATTTTGAGCACTCTTCCGCCAGCTCCGATCAAGAGCCATCGCGTTTCGCGCCACAACATAATACTCTTTTTGATTCGAATAAAGGCGACGAGATAAGCCGATTGCGTAATCTAGCCCCTCAACATTGTAGTCATTGAACCCGATTCCGTTTTTCCCAACGGTCTCTCTACCGTCATATCCATCAACTGTGTCCACCAAGCCCCCCGTATAACGAACGATAGGAAGGGTGCCATAGCGCTGCGCGACCATTTGTGATATTCCGCATGGCTCAAATAGGCTTGGCATTAAGAAGAAATCGCTACCCGCATAAATTTTGTGAGCAAGGGCGTTACTATAGCCAATATAAACGCCACATGTATCTGGAAAGTCACGGCGAAGCGCTTCTATTTTTTGCTCAAGCCCATATTCACCAGAGCCAAGTACGACAAGATTCGCACCATTGCTTAACGCTTTTCGCCCACTTTCAATGACCAAATCGATTCCTTTTTGCCACGATAAGCGAGAGACGATTCCATAGACTGGACCACCATACCAATGAATACGAAAGGAAGATAGTAAATCTCTTTGGTTAGCGTGTTTTCCTTCCTCAAGACTCTTCGCATTATATTTTTTGGCTAAAAAAGGGTCTTTTCTTGTATCCCATTCTTTGATATCGATCCCATTTAAAAACCCTGCAAAATCGGCTTCTCTTAATCGTAAAACATCAGAAAGACCTTGGCTGCCAAGTGGCGTAAGAAGCTCTTCACGATGCGTTGGGGAAACCGTGGTGATTTTGTCACTATAAATGATGCCGCTTTTCAAAGTGGAGACCATACCTTGGAAACGAACAGCCCCGTTATCGAATAATTCATCACTCAAGCCGAAGAAATCGTTGAGGAAATAACGATCGAGCATCCCTTTGAAAGCGGGATTGTGAATCGTTAAAACAAAATGGGTGTTTTGGAAAAAAGGGTCTCCCTTTCTTCCTTCTTTCACTAGGCATGGCACCATTGCACTTTGCCAATCGTGCACATGAACGATGTCGGCTTGAAATGAAATGAATTTTAAAAGCTCTATCGCAGCAAGTGCATAAAAAGCAAAGCGCTCGCCATCGTCATTATAGCCGTAGAGATTATCACGATCGAAATAATAAGGATTATCTATCAAATAAAATCGAACCCCATCAATTGTGGTTTCATAAACCATGGCTTTTTGATTGCGCCAACTCATCGTAACGGTATATGAACCGATGTTTTTTGTGATGATTCCTTGTTTCTTTTTTATCGAACGATAAAAGGGGAGAACAACAATAACATCGTTCCCTTTCTTTGCCAGCTCAACGCTAAGAGCATAAACGACATCGGCTAAACCACCGCTTTTTGCAAGAGGGTTGCTCTCGCTTGCAAACATCGCAATCTTCATAAAATCGCTCCTTGTTTCAAATAGATGATGTTATATGGGTCACCTTTGATTGTATGACGAGCGGTGACGATAGCATATTTATCTACGACAACATCGCCCAATACCGCGTTATTACCAATCGAAACTTGGCTCAAAATAATAGAACGTTTAATGACGGCGCCTTTACCGATTTTCACGCCACGGCAGAGAATACTATCGGTCACTTCTCCTTCTACGATACAGCCATTGGAAACGAAGGAATTTCGAACATCCGCTTCTTCTCCATATAAGGCTGGAGGGGTATCGTGAGTTTGCGTATAGATGGGCCAATCTGGAACAAATAGCTGCTCCGCGACATCGCGGTCCAATAATTCAAAACTATATTGAACATAATGTGGCAAGGAGTCAAAACAACGCGCATACCCTTTAAATTCGTGCGCGTGCATTTTATAAGCGCCAATTTTCACGAGCCAAGCAAGAGTCTCTTTCATGCCAAAAGAAGCACTGACTTCATTATGTCGGCGAATAATCTCGGCTAAGACTTCACGGTTGATGATCCACACTTCCAAAGAAACGGTGGCATCTTTTGTTAATCCATCATTCTTTCGTGCGGAGCGGACATACCCCGTTTCGTCGATATCAAAAATATTGGAACTTCCGAATTCTCGGTCGGCATCGTTGATATTTTTGTATAAAACCGTGATGTCTTCGCCACGCGAAATGTGTTCCTCAATAATGGGACGCAAATCGAGGTTCATAATAATGTGTGCGCTTTGGAAGACAATATAAGAGGCGTTACTGTCGTAAAGTACCCAATCGTTTTCCAAAATATTATTGATATCTGTGTTGTATGCTTCATTCAGCGCGCCATTTTCGTTATAAAAGATGGTCTCTTTTCCAACTTTGGTATTTGTGACCCAGCTCATCATGCTTCCCATATGCTTTAAGATGGAACGCTGATGGTTCTTCACAAGAATGCCGACGTTATCAATCTCACTATTGCAGAAATTGGAAAGCGCGAAATCGCAAAAAGCGTAACGCCCCAAAAAAGAAGTTGAGGCAAGAGGGCGGTTGCTTGTTAATTCCCCTAATTCGGGAGAAGCATGGCAATCGAGAAGTCCAATGACGTTTTTCATGTTTATTTTCCTGCCTTTCCATTGACAACGAGGGCGATTCCGTCGTGTTCAAGATTAATCTTTTCGTCTTTATCGACCAACGTGTCTGGACCGATAATTGCATCTTCCACAATAGCACCCTTTCGAATCAACGCGCCATTCATGATAACTGCGTTTTTGCAGCGTGCTCCCGCTTCGATAACTGCTTCGCCTGAGATAACGCAATGTTCAACATTCCCCATGATTACCGCGCCTTGGTTGATTAAGCAATCCTTCACTTCCGCTCTTGGACCAATATATTGAGGATGGCTTCTTAAGTCTTCGGAATAGATTTTATTCTCGCCTTGCACGGTGTAGATATTAATCGCGGGGTCACCAGAAAGAAGCAAATCCATATTTGCTTGATGAAGACTTGCCACGGTTCCAACGTCTTTCCAATAACCATGATACGTATAGGCGACGAGTTTCTTTCCTTTGGCAAGCATATTCGGAATGATGTTTTTCCCAAAATCGTGATCCGTATCTTGCTTAGCATCAAGCATCAATTCAGCGCGAAGAGCCTTATAAGTGAAAATATAAATTCCCATAGAGGCAAGATTGCTGACGGGTTTCTTTGGTTTTTCCACAAAGTTCACGATATTATCATCTTTATCCGTCACTAAAATGCCGAACCGAGAAGCCTCTTCCATCGGAACGGGATAGACGGAAATCGTGCAGTCCGCTTTCGCGCCGATATGTTTCTTTAGCATATCCAAATAGTTACAACTATAGATATGATCGCCAGATAGAATCAAAACGTATTCTGGATCAACGCTATCAAGCCAATCGATGTTTTGATAAATCGCATCAGCGGTTCCAAGATACCAATTACTTCCTTCTTCTGTTTGCTTCGGTGTCAAGACAGATGTTAAGGATTTGTTACCATTGAGCCCCCACTTTTCGCCATTGCCGATATAAGTGTTTAATTCGCTGCTCTCGTATTGAGTCAATACCCCAACGCAATGAATTCCGCTATTAGCACAATTCGACAAAGGAAAATCGATGATGCGGTACTTCCCTCCATAAGAAACGGCAGGCTTGGCACGCTTTTTTGTCAAAGCCTGCAAGCGGGTTCCTTTCCCCCCTGCTAAGATCATCGCGGCTAATTTAGTGCTCATATCTCTCTCCCCAAAAGGCGAATTGCTATCTAAAATACTATAACATAGTATTCCCCTCAAACACATGGGCGAAGCCATTTTCTTGTAAAAAATCCCCTTCTACTTCTACATCCCTTCTCAAGCGAAAGAACAAAATGTCTCACTTTCATGATTTTACGAAGATTTTGCTTTGCTCTAATATACCAATATGGTATATTTCTAAGCGCGCTTTTAGCGTTGTAGAGGTGAAAATATGTCAAGAGTATGCCCAATTTCCGGAAAAAAGGCGATGAGCGGAAATAATCGTAGCCACAGTGTCCGTGCCACACGTCGTACTTGGAATGTCAATCTTCAAAAGTACAAAGTAGAAATCAACGGCAAGATGGTCGAAGTGAGAATGTCCGCGCGTGCTTATCGTGCACTCAACAAGAGTACGAAAGAAAAGACCGCTGAAGCGAAATAGTTTTTCTTTTTCGTTATTTTAAGCCAGTGATGAGCTGGCTTTTTTCTTTTATTTTATAGAAATAAGAAACAAACCAACAAGTGTAATCACGCTAGAAAGAATGGACAAAAGAGCGAATCCCCACTCGCTATAAGGAAGAACAAACCGTTTAGGACGGCGAAAGGAAACACTGCCATCTTCGTTTTCTTGCTTTTCGAGTTTTGCCCAATCTTTGATTTTCGGATTCAATAAGAAAGCGACGGTAAACAATAAAATCAAAAAGAGGAGAATGGCAAGAACAAGAATTACCATTTCGTTAAGATTGCGATAAACGGCTATGAAATAAAACCCGCCCATACCAGCAAAAAGGATTAAACTGGCACCCGATGAGAAAAAGAGCGAGAGGTGTTGCCTTGCATAGGATAAATCAACGAGGCTCAACATGTATTGACTGGTGCCAAAGGCAAGGCCAGAAAGAAGAAGAGCAATGAATAATAACGCAGAATTTAAATCCCATTGGTGTAAAGAAAGAAGGCCAAATAAACCAGGCAAAATAGGAACGGCAAAGGAAAATCCCTCTATAATCCTTAATATTATATAGTGCGTACTTCTTTTGTTTTTTGGGAAAAGTTCGTAAGAAAAATAGGAGCGAAAGGAAAATGGCTCTTTTTCTTCTTTCTTTGTTATAAGGGCATAAGATAGAAAGAGAATAGGCAATGTAAGGGTGAGAATCAAGAAAACAATAAATAATGTCATTGTTTTTCCTCTAATCGCATAAATCGTTCCGCAAAATCGTCATGTCCATATAGATAAGAGCCGGCAACAAGCAATTCAGCGCCCGAGCGAATCGCTTCTTGGTACGTCTTTTCGTTTACGCCCCCATCAATTTCAAGAACTGGCGGGTTAGTCAATTTATCAAGTTCATGGCGCAAGCGAGCGATTCTATGATATCCATTAGGGTCAAAAGGCTGTCCACCCTTCCCTGGATGAACCGTCATAAGAAGTACAAGATCAAGACAGGAAAGGAAGGGGAAAATCTCTTCTAATTTTGTTTCCGGGTTAATCGCTAATCCAGCAAAGGCGCCCTTTTCACGTATTAGAGAAATCGCGGACAAAACCGTTTGCTTATCTTTCGCAGCCTCAAGATGAAAGGTTACGATATTAGATATAGTAGCATAGGAAGCGACAACATCGAGCGGCCGCTCCACCATGAGGTGCGTGTCTTTTAAGAAAGGATGCCCAACTTTTGGATCAACAATACTTTTCGCCACCTCTAGTCCGAAGGAAGTGTTGGCAACGAAAATGCCATCCATCACATCGATATGGATGAAATAAGAACCAGCAAGCGCGGCCTTTTTTGCTTCTTCTTGAAGATGATTTTTGTCCGCCGCAAGGAGCGATGGATTCCCTTTTGGGTAAGAAAAGTCGTGTAGTGTCATCATTTAAACCCGAAAAGCTTCGCAAAAAAGCTTTTCTTCTCCTTAAAATTCTTTGCATTTTTCATTGCTTCTTCAATGGCATCATGCATTTCTTTGGCGCTTTCGAAACGTTCTTCTTTTCGCTTGCGACAAGCTTTGACGATGATTTTATCTAGCGCTCTAGGAACGCTAGAAAGCGAAAGACTCGGCTCTGGGAAATGGTTTTTGATTTGTTTAATCGCAATTTCTTCAGGGTTGTTGCCATCAAAAGGAACCTTACCAACAAGTACCTCATAAAAAACGATACCCATGGAATAAATATCGCTAGATGGAGTGGCTGATTGGCCCATAAGAATTTCTGGTGCGCAATAATAAACAGTTCCGCTTACGGCGTCTCCTTTGACTTTTTCTCCGATTTCGGAACTAATGCCAAAATCGCTGATTTTTACAGACCCGTCGCTTAAATAAAACAAATTGTCGGGCTTAATATCTCGATGAACAATGCCATGTTCATGGATGTATTGAACACCTTCTGTGAGTTGAAGCATCACTTCGCACGCTTCAAGGCAAGAAAGATGATGGACACTTGCGAAATTCAAGCGATCTCTGAGCGTTTCCCCACGTACATATTCGTTGACCATATAAGGCCTTCCATCAATCGTCCCTTGTCCATAAACGCGAACGATATAAGGGCTATTTAAACTCGCTACAGCAATGCATTCGCGCTGAAAACGGGCGATGTTTTTCACATCTTTCATCATTTCCACACGCATGATTTTAATGGCCACTGTTTTGCGCGTCACAGCGTCGTAGGCTTCATAAACATCAGCCATTCCGCCATGGGCAATTGGATTCACGATGTGGTAGCGTTCATCAATTCTATCACCGCGTCCAATCATTCTTTCAAAGTCTCCCAATAAGCGACTCCTTCATTGTCGCTTCCCCCAGCTGCGTTTGCCGTCGTAATGAGACTCATTACTTTTTGATCTGCGCGTTCGTTCGTGGAGATAATGGTGTGAATCGTCTCCGGCGGAATTTGGTTATAGAGCCCATCCGTGCACAAGAGGATGGATTCTCCATGATATTCGATGAAGGAAAAAGACAAAGAAACCGAAGGGTAAATTCCGAGCGCATTCATAAGAATATGGCGATCGGGGTGCGATAAAGCTTCTTCTTCCGTGATTTGACCTGTCGAAACAAGATAGCGAACATAGGTTTGATCTTCCGTGATTTGTCGTAATGCTTTTCCATCGTCTAAATAGGCGCGAGAATCTCCAAGATTAACAACCATTAAATAAGCCCCTGATAGAAGAACCATAACAAGGGTTGTGCCCATGCCTTTATAAAGAGGGTTTCTTTCGGACATTTCAAAAATCTTTGCGTTTATCTCTTTAATAACTTTGCTCGCCCACCAAGAATCTTGTCTACGGAAAAGCGATTTTTTCTTTTCTCGAAATGCCTTAGCGATGCCTTCGATAGCGACTTTGCTAGCCAAATCGCCCTTATTCGCTCCGCCCATTCCATCACAAACAAGCAGCATGACTTCACCACGCTCGTTGAGTAAAACAAGAGCTTGGTCTTCGTTATTTGTTCGAACTCTGCCGATATCGGTCCGATATGCGTAGGTTCCAAAATGCTGTTGGTTTTTCATCTCTCCCCCTTTTGGTCATATCTCACGCGTAATTGTCCGCACGCCGCATCGATGTCCGTTCCGAATTCTTTGCGAATCGTGCAATTGATGCCTCTTTTTCTTAACTCGTCATTGAAAGCGCGAATCGTTTTTTCGCTAGAACGCTCATAGGGCTTTTCTTTAACGGGATTATAAGGGATGAGATTCACATAAGCCAGAGTGCCACGGATCAAATCGCTTAGCTGGTCCGCGCACTCTTTAGAATCATTAATGCCCTTGAGCAAGATATATTCGAAAGTGACACGTCTCCCACCTTTACTCTCGTAATAATGGACGGCATCCATAAGTTCGGAAAGAGAATAATGGTTTGCGATTGGCATTATTTGCTTACGAATGTCGTCGTTTGGTGCATGTAAGGATATCGCAAGGTTGATTTGGATTCCTTCATCCGCGTATTTACGGATACCGGGCACGAGCCCGCATGTGCTCACCGTGATATGTCTTGCGCCAATCGCAAGGCCTTTCGCCTCGTTACAAATATGAACAAAAGATAGAACGTTATCGTAATTATCAAATGGTTCCCCTGTGCCCATCACGACGATATGAGTCACATTTTGTCCTTCTTCTGCGAGGATTTGATTGATAGAAAGAATTTCTCCCATCATCTCGTCGGATGTAAGGTTTCTCTCTTTGCGGAGAAGGCCAGATGCGCAAAAAGCGCAACCCATGGAGCAACCAACTTCGCTAGAAACGCAAACAACGTTGCCATAATCGTAGCGCATCAAGACTGTTTCAACCTTTGCACCATCTTTCATTGCCAAAAGTAGTTTGATGGTGCCGTCGCTAGAATCTTGTCGCTTAAAAATTGTAGGCAATGTAAGACAATAGTCACGTTTTAAAACTTCTCTAAAACTTTTAGAGATATCAGTCATTTGATCAAAATCATAGACTTTTTTGACGTAAATCCACTGGAAGAGTTGGACAGCTCTATAGGGTTTTTCCCCTAATGACACCATCTCCTCTTGAAGTGCCTTAAACGTATAGCCGAAAAGGTTTTTCTGCGTTTGCATAAACTATTTCGCATTCGCGCTGATGGAAATTTCTTGGCTTCCTTGGTTTGCGGCAAGCAACGAAGACATCGCAACCGGATCTTTGACCAAAGAGGAATCTTTTTCAAGCACGCAATAATACAAAGCGGTATCAAGTTCTTCGAATGGGAATTCTTGTTTTTCTTCCACAAGATGGAATTCTTTGTGGTTCAATAGGAAGTCATTAATGGTGTTATGCCCTTCTTTTTTGGAAATGGTGTAGACCATGTAAATGAGTTTCCCTTTTTCCGCGACATATTTGCTTGTCCCTTCAAGCGTATCCTTTTCTTGCTGGAACAAGGCGTCCATGGATTCTTTTTTGAAATGAAGGAGATAATCCGGGTATTCACGGATCAAATCAAAATTAGAGCTGTTTGGGGCTGCGATAACCAAATCGATAGGACGGGAGATACACGCTTCCATGCTTAATGGATTCGCAGCGAAAAAATTGACATTTTTCAAATTCATGGATTTGATCATTTTAGTGACATCAAGATAAGATTCTAGATTTGGAACGCCCAAATTAATGCCAACTTCCGAACCATAACGTTCAATGATTTCTTTCAAAATAGAAGAATCCGCGTTTGCGTTATAGACAAGAATTTCGCTTGGCTCAGAAACATGATAGCGATCTAAAAGTTCCTTCGTCGCAGGCTTTTCAAGGAAAATCTTTCCTTCTCTCATCTCAGGGAGTTTTCTTAATGGGGTTTTGCCCGAATAAGAAAGAATTCCTTCAACGGAAGTTTTGTGGAAATCTGGATTGTTGTTAAGAAGTTCTTCAACAGAAAGAACATTTCTCACACGAACAGTATTCACCAAAGGGCGACTATTCTTCTTGAGAATTTTATAAGTTGTTCCAAATCCGAAGTGCTCCCAGATTTTTAAAACCCATTCAGGCGTGTTGTAACGAAGGGTTAAATAACGGTTACTGCTCTTAGGAAGACTTTCTGGAATAAAAGCATTCGTTTGCCCCGCTTTTTCCACAAAAGGATCCACAGACGCGTATTTTTCTTCGCCTAGTCTCTTTTTTAACGCTTCCACAACATCTTCTTTCGTGTGACGCTTCACGAAGTACAAATCACCTAATGCCAAAGAAAGAAAACGTTTCTCTTCCGTAGAAAGCGCTTCTAGCGGCTTTGTCAAGAATTCGAACAAAAGAGAATGACGGAGTTCACATCCAACAAGAGTCGCAACATTTTTACGAAGCGGCCGTTTCTCTGGATCGCTTTGAAAGACTTTGCGAAGGGCTTCATTAAACGAAACGTCATTGTCAATGATGTCATTTAAAATTGTCAAAGATAAATCTAATTCTTCCATGATTATCTCCTATTCTTTTTTATTCTTTCCTTCGATTTTTTCTTCAAATCCTTCGAAGGCATTTCCCAAATATAATTCGTCTGGATTGTTGATGTCGAGATCCGCTCTATCGCGAGGATTTGCTTCCTCGCAATCATCGTCACATTGGTCCTCTTCCTCATCCGTGCTCACGATATTACTTTCCGTGATGTAGCGAGGGTATTCTTCATTAATTCTCTCGTATTCGTTTTCCTCTTCGTAATATTCGAAAACGACTTGGACATGAATTGAGAATTCACTAAACGTCTTGAGTAAATAATCAGCAACGTTTTGCTCGACCACACGATATTTGCATTCTGCCAAAACGCGAACAATCGTGTTCCAACTGGTTTGTTCCACCCCGTTATGAAAAATCATCGATGAGGGAGCATAGAAATTAATATCATCCGTATCCGTTTCAAAAAGTTCAGCAAGATTTGCGGTGTGCTCTTTGCTATAGTGACCAACGACAAACTGGTCAAGCCCTAAGACAGAAATAGTAATCATAGCGTTCTCCAACAACAAAAGTATATCACACGCGTATAGAAGTGCGCGCAAGAAAGTGAAAGAAATGAATCAATAATCGAGTGGATCGACATTGATAGAAATATCCACTCCCGAAAGACCGCTGTAACGTTTTACGAGCTCTTTTAAATAGGAACGCAAAGGTTCCCCTTGCTTATATTTAATAAGCAGTATCCTACTGTGGCGGCCATTATTGAGGGAATAAAAAGGCGAAAGAGGACCAATATAGGACACATTTTCAAAAGCTTGCAATTTCAATTCTCGCAAAAAATCGGTAGAGGCTTGAATACACTTGTCTTCGTTTTTCGCAAGAAATTCAAGTGAAATCAGATAGACGTAAGGAGGATATTGCTGAATCTTTCTTTCTTGCATCTCTTTGACGAAAAAAGATTCGTAATCTTGCTTGGCCCCATAGACAATTGCGTAATGGGATGGGTTATAAGTCTGAATCATAGCTTCGCCCACAATCGCACTTCGCCCACTTCTTCCAACGGCTTGCGCAATGAGTTCGAAAGTTCGTTCTGCCGCTCGATAAGTAGGCAGTGATAAGCCAATATCAGCCAAAACAACGCCAGCCAAAGTGACGTTAGGAAAATCATGTCCCTTCGCAATCATTTGAGTGCCCACCAAAATATCGTAAGAATGGTTTTTGAAGTCAGAAAGAATCGTTTCGACTTTTCTGCTCACCTTTCCGACATCACTATCGAGTCGAGCGACTCGTGCATCCGGAAATAAGTCATTCAATTCTTTGACGATCCGTTCCGTCCCATATCCAGTTCTCATAAGACGAGATGAACCACATTCTGGGCAAACTTTTGGAAAACGTTCGACGTACCCACAATGATGGCATTTAAGCATATCGTCTTCCGTATGATAAGTTAAATTTCCAGCGCAAGAAGGACACACGAAAATATGACCGCATGAGGCGCACATAATGTTCGTCCAATACCCACGCCGGTTTATTAAAAGAATAATTTGTTCTTTCTTGGACAACTTTTCGCGAATTTTTAATAAAAGAGGCTTGCTCAACTTTTGACTGACCTTCTCAAAATTTTTGCGGTCAGTCAAGTCGATAATTGATGTATGGGGCAGCTCTCTTTCGTTAATCCGATGGGGCAAGCTAGCCAATCCATATACGCCTTTTAATGCACGAGCCTTCGTTTCCAAAGACGGCGTGGCGCTTCCTAAAACAACTTTGGCTCCAGCTTGTTCTCCGCGAAATATTGCTACTTCTCGAGCGTGATAATACGGCGCATTATCTTGTTTATATGACTCCACGTGTTCTTCGTCTAGGATAATTAAACCGATGTTGCTAAGCGGTGCGAACACGGCACTTCTTGCACCGACGACGATAGAAGCATCGCCTCGTTTAATTCGTCGATATTCGTCGTAGCGTTCCGCTTGCGTGAGTTCACTATGGAGAATAGCGACTTTTTGACCGAATCGGCGAGAGAAATATTCCACCATGACCGGAGTAAGATTAATCTCTGGAACAAGCATTAAAACCGTTTTTCCTTCGCCAAGAATCTTTTCACTCAAACGAAGATATACTTCCGTCTTCCCCGAGCCCGTGACACCTTGAAGTAAGACAACGCTTTTTGAGGATTTCAAGATATCTTCATACGCCTTTCTTTGATCAAGCGTCATTTCATGAGGGTTCTCTTTTTCTTCCTCTCGAATGTGAAAACGTTCTTTCTCTTTTAATACGATTTTGACGCGTTTTTTCTCAATTAATTTTTCCAAAATCGAAGCAGAACCTGCTTCTTTTTTTAAAATTGGGCTGTTTTTTGAAATGAGACGAAGCGCTTCTATTTGCTTATCCGTTAAGTCGCTTTCGTCCGAAGAAAGAATCTCTATCCATTTCTCATAAGCGATTTTTGGGCCTTTGAGAGAAGATAGTTTTGGGGAAAGAGAAAGAGGGAGCATTGCCTGGATGACGCACATAAGCGGAGATAAATAATAAGAAGATACTTTTTCCGCCAAGTTCATCAGGTCATTGTCTAGAAGCGGCTCTTCATCAATCACGTCTTGAATGAATTTAAATGGGTAACCATTTTCACGTTCAAGTTCATCCACGCTTTTGGTAGTTTCTCGCGCGTTAAGAACAAAGCCCATTGCTGGTCTCCCATTAAAATTAATCAGTACGCGAAAACGAGGGCCAACCTTTCGTTTTCCATCATATAAATATGTAAAAGTCCGATCCAAAGATTGAGAGCCGTATTGGGTTAAAACATCTAGAATTATCATCTAGAAAAATTATAAGTCATTTTCAGAATCGCGGACATGAATTTCGGCACGGATGATATTTTCGATTTCTATCGCTGCACGCGTAACATCATCGTTATAAATGATGTGTTCATATTGCGATTTTAATTTCATCTCGCGTTTTGCTTTGGCGAGCCGTTGTTGAATAACTTCTTCCGATTCGGTGCTTCTCCCGCGAATTCTGGATTCAAGGCACGAAAAATTCGGGGGCATGATGAAAAAAGTCACAGGATGATCATTCGCTAAGCGTTTCAATACTTGCTCGGTTCCGTTAACATCAATCTCCAAAATGACATTCTTCCCTTCTTCTCTCATCGCCTGAACCTTATCGTAGGGAGTGCCATATTGGTGACCGACGAATGTTGCATGTTCCAAAAGATTGCCGTTTTCGATATTGCGGTTGAATTCTTCATCCGTCACAAAATAGTAATCTCGCCCATTCACTTCACCAGGACGCATCGAACGTGTCGTCATGGAAATGCTGTACCAAAGATTGAGAGAAATGTCTTTCATAATTTGTTGGCGGATGGTTCCCTTTCCAACGCCGCTCGGTCCCGAGATTATGATCAATAAGCCTTTTCTCATAAAAAACTATTATAGTCAATTATAACTATGAAAATATTTAAAAAGCAACGAAAAAAGCCTTACTTCTTCGAACTTTTAAGCCATCGTGTTCGTGAAAAAGACAAGATATGAAGGAAAAGGGAAGGGAAACGATTATTCTTTATAGTAAGGTTTCACTTCATGAGGCCCATCAAAATAAAATTGGATTCCAAGGACGTTGGGTCCCGAATGATAGCCATTGGTTGGAGAGGCTTGCGTTATCACGACTTCGCGGAAGCCAAAATCCAACGCTTTTTCCTTTGCCGCATTCAAGATGGAATGGTCTTCTAAAAAAGAATAATTAATGAATGCTATTTTGGGATCGATATTTGGATGACTTTGCAACATATCATCTATATAGGCCAAGAGGCAGCGTCTTGTGTTACCACGGAATTTCTTACCAGTTGTGAATTTCCCGTTTAGTGATTCCACACAGATAATTTCAGGTTTGATTTTCAGCAAATTCGAACCAATCATCGCAAGTTTGTTGCACCGTCCCCCTTTATACAAATATTCAAGGGTATCAAGTTGAAACGAGCAAGAACAATAAGGTCTTCGTTCAATAACGAAATTCACAACGTCTTCAAAAGGATAACCATTATCAATGAGTTCACGTGCATAAATCGCTTGGAGAGCAATTTGGCCGCTCGTGCCGTGTGAATCAATCACCGCGATGCGTGGGTTTCCATTTGCCGCAGCAACCGCATTGTTGTAACCGCTAGAAATTGCGCTCGAAATCGTGAAATGAATCACGTAGTCATATTTTTTAAGGAGCTTTTCAAAATGATCCTCTAATTCATTAATATTAACCGCGGAAGTATGGCACATGTCCCCCGTCTTTTTTGTGTATTCAAAGAGTTCGTCCGTACGAAATAAGTTATCAGGCCCCTCTTCCTTTCCTCTTTGAACATGAAAATGAACAATGGTTATTCCGTATTTGCCCAAATACTCTTGAGGCAAGTCAATCGTTGATTCAGCTGAGATTCCGATCATCATAAGCCAATCCTCCAATTTTCAATTCTATGTTATCTAGTTTTATTTACTAGGTCAATAGTAATGCTCAGCCTGACGCCACATGCTATACTCATGTTTATGAGCATCACAGGACAAGAATTTAACTCATACGTGAGCACATTAAACGAACTTCTAGCGGGGAAACACATCTCACGTCCACTGTTGATTGCTAGGTCCACTCTGTTTTTCCATTTATCTGGGAAAGGCGATCATCGCTTTGTCATCTGCCTAGATGGCGGAGACCCGCGTGCCTATACGGCAAAAGAAGAATTCAATTTGTCGTCTCTAGATTCACCAGTATATCTTTCTTTTCGAAAAGAACTTGCCAATGCCTACGTAAACTCTGTCGAACAAGAAAATGGCGACCGCATTCTAAAATTGAGTCTCGTGACCGTCAATCAAGTATATAAAGAGGAAACAAAATTGCTCTTTTTTGAAATGTTTTCTTCCCATCCGAATTTGATATTGACTGATGAGCGTAGAAAAATCATCGCGTTCACCCATGGTTCCTCGTTGGATTCTTATCGTCCTATTTTAAAAGGCGCAACATATCACCCTCCAAAGAAAGCATTTATAAACGAGTCCCCCGCTATTTTTGATTATCCAAAATACCAGACAATGTGTTTACAAAAGGAAAAATCGATTTTTGATATGAGAAAAAAGGAACGTTTTGGATTCCTCCTTTCTTATTTCGAAGCGAAAGAAAAGCGCCTAAAAAGAAAATTGACACTGATTGAGCAAGATAAAGAAAAGGCTATCGCTCATATAGACGATTCCCTTTTTGGTGATTACATTTACATGCATCTTGATTCGCTTACTGGCGCTAGTTCCATTGAAGTAGAAGGAAGAAACGCGAGATTAGATCCAGCAAAATCTCTTTCATGCAATGCGAGCCTTTTCTACAAAAAAGCGAAAAAGGCGAAAAAGGCTCTAGCGGAAAATGAGGTGCGTATAAAAGAGGCATTTGAAGAACTTAGCGACTGCCAAGATACGTTGAATCTTTTGCAAATTAGTGATGAAGAGGGCCTCGAATCTTTTGCGAAAGATTGGGGCCTATACGCCAAAAAAGAGAAAACACATGATTTTGGGAAAGCGAATATTCCGTTCTTTTTCGACAAGAATGGCACGCGTTTCCTTTTTGGGAAAAGCGCTAAGCAAAACGATACCTTGACCTTTCTTATAGATACGGTAAAGTCCCACTATTGGTTTCACGCGGAAAGTAGCCATGGGGCTCACGTCATAATTCGAAAGAACGATCCAAGTCAGGAAGAAGTTCTAACTGCTTGCGAAATCGCTCTTCTTTCAATTAAAAAAGAGGATGGCGATGTGATGATGGCGGAACGAAAGAATGTGTATAAGGGCAGTGTTCCAGGCCAAGCGATTGTCCGTCAATACGAAACCATTCATCTTAAATCCATTCGTCCTGAAACGCGTGCTTTGTTTATAGAAGCGAAAAAGTTATCGTTTGGAGAAAGAAAATGATTCCAAGCAAACTCGATATCGAAAAAGCAAAAGAATACTATCGTTTGTTTAAAGGGGGAGAACCAAATATAATCGCCCCTTATTTGGGTGGGTTGGGCAACGTCGTTGTTCGTTTGGATGATATCGTTGTTCGTCTTAAAAAAGAGAACCATCTTTGCTTTTACGATCAAAATAATGAACGCATAGCTTTGTATGAAACATCTCTTGCTTCTTTATCGCCAGAGATTATATTCTTCGACATTACGAATTTCGCGATTGTCTATCGCCACTTTGATGGGCACCCTTATCTAACAAAAGACACAAGTGAGAGAGAACTCATTAAAGCCGGGCTTTTTATTAAAATGTTGCATTCTCTTCCTACTAATGGGTTAAAGCCTTTTGATGCAAAAAAGCGTTTTGATGTATATCGCTATTTTGCAAACGTCCCCTCCCCATTCGACCAAGAAAAGAAACTAAGAGAACGTATTGAAACGAACATCTCCTCCGAAAAAATGGTTTTTTCGCACAATGACATCGTGCGCGGAAATCTCTTAGAAGAAAATGAACGCGGAAAACTATCACTCATTGATTTCGAATATGCTGGTACCAATAACGAAATGTTTGATATTGCGAGTTTATTAAGCGAAAACAGCATTGAAAAATTAGAACAAAAGAAGGCGTTTTTACTTGGATATTTCGAAAACGTGACAGATTTGCATCTGAAAAAATGTAATGACTATATCCTTTACGAAGACTTGCTATGGTACTATTGGGCCATTGCGAAATATCGTGATTCTCGTGATGATTCTTTTCTTTCCATCGCCAAAGAAAAAAAGGAGGCAATTCGCCTCCATAGCGTTTTTTTCGAAGACTAATTCTTCACTCCATATTTTTCCTCATAACGTTTGATAGAGCGAGCAACGCACCGCTTTGCCGCTTCTGAATCAAGCATTTCTTTCACCACAGTTTGCTTTCCGTGTTCTAGCTCTTTGTACACTGTGAAGAAGTGGCGGATTTCATCAGCGACATGAGAAGGCAATTCGGAGATTTCCTTAAATTCATTGTATAAAGGATCATGTAAACAAACGGCAATGACCTTCTCATCAAGCGCCCCGCAGTCTTCCATTTCTAATAAACCAATCGGTTTCGCTAAGGTAAGAGCGAGAGGCACGATGGGCTCGCTACAAAGAACAAGAACATCCAACGGGTCGCCATCTTCGCTTAAAGTGTGCGGGATAAAACCGTAGTTTTGAGGATAGTGGGTGGAAGTATAAAGAATGCGGTCAAGAATAAGCGCCCCGGTTTCTTTATCAAGTTCGTATTTATTCTTGCTGCCTGCGCTAATTTCAATGCATGCCAAAAATTCTTCTGGCTTTACTCTTTTTCTATCGACTGTATGCCAAATATTCATAATGTTCCTCTATTTCTACTCGTGGACACATTCTAGCATTCTTTGGTGACAAAGAAAAATGCACTATAATGAGGGGATGAAAAAAAGCTTGGCTGTATTATTCTTTCTATCTTGTCTTGCGCTTTTTTCTTGTAATAAAGGAGTTGACACCTCAAATGGCTCATCCGTTCCGCATTCGGACACCCATTCGCTCGTTGATCAAAATGGAGATTTTCTTTATCGCGATCCACGTTCTTTTGCCGACCTTCCTAACATCTATCCATCTGGGCTTATCAAGAAGGCAGAAATGCACACCCCTACCATATTTGTCAACACGGTTTTTGATTGCTCGCACTGTCAAAAGTTGGAACCTATTTTTGCCGAAGCCATGAAAAAAACAGGATTCTATATTGAAACGCTGAACCGAAAAGAAAATCCCGAAGACCAATCCAGGGAGAATCACATCTATTTTCAAGCGCTCGGAGAAATGCAAAGCCATTATGGAAATGAGACTGGAATCGGTATTGATGGTAGCACGCCACGGCTATATTTAGCAAAGGAGCAAACGCTTACCTATTTCGAAGGAATCTATGACAACGCAAATAACGCGAATAAATTCACGAGCTATTTGTGCTCCATTTTCCAAAAAACAGAAATCTACCATTTCACATCGTTTGATGCGTTTTGCAAAGGCTATGAAAACGATAAGCAATCCACTTTGACAATAATCATTGATGAAGCGAATGATGATGCTTTAGATTTCTATTGCAAGACCCTATATCCAATCGCGAAATCATCAAAGAAAAAACTCTTTTTTGTCGACGTTCGCCGCTTTAACGACAATGACAAAAAGGATTTGCAAACTTACTTTTCCTTAGATTCAATACCCCCAACCTTGCTTTATCAAAACGAGTCAATTAATTATTTCACGGATCAAGAATCGGCAGTTTCTTTAATCAACCGCTACTACTCTTGATCTTTTATTTCTTCGCACGGACAAAGGCGTCAAATTTCAATCCATCATCGAAATTTTTGAATTTCGCGTAATAGTATTCGTCCCCCATCGCTCTAGCAATATGCGCTGGGTAGCGGCCACCCATGCAGTAATTATTTGGGAAAGCGGTTTTAATTTCTTCTGGCGCATGAATGTATTGGAAAACATCTTTTCTAGAGCATGCAAACGCATAATATTTTTCTTTATTCATATCTTGCCGATTCTCATCATAAGCAATAACGTCAGCATAGATTTCATAACAAGAGACGCTATTGGCAAAATCGATAAGGTCTGGCGTATACCCACCTGCAGGGCGCATATTGCATTCTAAAGCAACAAATTCCCCCTTGTTCGCAAAACCAGGTTTATCCTGAGTGAGAACAAAGAACTCAATGTGGAAGAATCGCTGGCGAATCCCAAACGCTTTGATGACGTTACGACCAACGCGTTCAAATTCTTTTCCATCCACATCCTTAAATGGCAACGAGAAAGGGTTATTGAAATAGTATTCATCAAGATTATCCAAAACGATATCGGCATTATCGACCGTAAAATGATCGCTTGTGCAAAAAACAACGTTGCTATGAGAGTCGCAGATGCCGTCAAAGCTGACGATTGTCCCTTTGATGAATTCTTCGACAATATATGTTTCCGGAAGTGGTTTCTCTAAGAATTTTCTAACTTCTTCTTCATTATGAAGCGGGAAAGAATTGCTTGCCCCAACCCCAACGTTTGGTTTTGCAAAAAGCGGATAATTGACCTTTGCGGCAAAAGCAATGACTTTATCAATATCTTCTGGGCCACTTACAAGCTCATATCGCATTGTTTTTGCCCCACCCTTTTGAAAACACTCTTTCATCGCGCTTTTGGCTTTGATTTTATTCATTTCTGCTGGCCAAAATGAAGTCGCAACGTTCATGGTTTCGCGAAGTCTCGCATCCATATTGAGCCACCACTCATTATCACTCTCAATAAAAGAAATCTTTCCGTATTTCTTTTCAAAATAGCGGCATGCTTTGAGCATTTCGTCGTAATTTCCCAAATCTTTGACGAAATAATATTCCGTTAATCCATTTTTCAAACGTTCATGGAGGTCATAATAAGGAGAATCACCAATGCCAAGCACGCGGATTCCATGCCCTTTTAGAGCTTCAACAAATTTGAAATAGCGAACTGGGAAATTAGGAGAGATAAAAATAAAATTCATAAATCAATCATCCATTGCGTCAACAATAATATTAGTGCGTGTGCACATGATTGCTAGATATTTTTCTGTGAAAGCCCTTGGGCCAATTTGACGTCTTGCTCGCTTGTGGGCTTTGTTTCATTTAAAGTGTCTTCTTTCAATAGTTCTTTCGCTTGCTCTATAGAGTCCGCTTTTTTAATGTTTTCAACAAGTAATATTGTCTTCTCTCTTTTTACTTCAAGAGCGCCGCTTCTGATTGCGTAAATATGGAGTATGCCATTCGTTTCTTCGTAACGGAGTATACCGCCTTTTTCATCGATACGTGCAACAATTGGGGTGTGCCCTGGCAAAATACCAACTGGTCCGCAAGAAGTGGGAACATAGCAAAAATTTACTTCCCCGTCAAAAATGAGACCTCTCGGTGAAACAATGGTCAAAGGGAAAGTCATTTCTTGCTCTCCATTTCACGAGCCTTTTTCTCCACGTCTTCAATGGTTCCACAATATAAGAACGCATTCTCTGGATAGGAATCGTATTTGCCGCTCAAAATCGCTTCAAAGGAGCGAATTGTCTCTTTCAAAGGAACATAAACGCCTTTGATACCACTGAATCCTTCTGCCACGTGAAATGGTTGAGAAAGGAAGTTACGGACGCGGCGGGCTCTTGCGACGGTTGCCTTATCTTCATCACTGAGTTCATCGATGCCGAGAATTGCGATAATGTCTTGTAATTCTTTGTAACGTTGTAATAACTTTTGAACGCCGCGAGCAACCTCGTAATGCTTTTCGCCCAAAATGCCCGGATTCAGCATATTGGAACTCGATTCAAGCGGATCGACCGCTGGAAAAATACCAAGGGCAGCGATATTACGATCAAGGATGGTTTTCGCATCCAAATGTGAAAAGGTCGTCGCAGGGGCGGGATCAGTAAAATCATCAGCAGGAACATAGACGGCTTGCACGGAAGTAATGGAGCCATTTTGAGTGGAAGTGATTCGCTCCTGTAGCTGTCCCATTTCCGTTGCAAGGGTTGGCTGATACCCAACCGCGCTAGGCATACGTCCTAAAAGGGCGCTGACTTCGCTACCTGCTTGGGTGAAACGGAAAATATTATCAATGAAAAGAAGCACGTCTTGGTGTTCTTCGTCACGGAAATATTCTGCCATAGTAAGAGCGCTTAAACCCACACGCATACGCGCTCCCGGTGGTTCGTTCATTTGGCCAAAGCAAAGTGCTGTATTTTTAAGAACTCCACTTTGTTTCATTTCAAAATACAAATCATTTCCTTCACGACTTCTTTCACCAACGCCAGCGAAAACGGAGATGCCGTGGTGTTCACTTGCGATATTGAAAATCAGCTCTTGGATGAGGACGGTTTTCCCGACCCCTGCGCCACCAAACAATCCGACTTTGCCACCTTTGACGTATGGGCAAAGCAAATCGATGACTTTGATACCTGTTTCCAAAATTTCTGTGGAAACCTTTTGTTCGGCGAAAGTTGGAGCTTCACGATGAATCGGCATTTTTTTGGCTTTTTTAACGCCGTCTTCGTCGCCTCCATCAATGGGCTCACCAAGGACGTTGAACATTCTTCCTAGTGTGACATCACCGACAGGAACGGTAATTGGGGATTCCGTATCCAAAACACGGAAGCCTCTTTCCACTCCTTCAGTAGCACCCATCGCCACGCAACGAACAGTGTCGTCGCCAATATGTTGCATGACTTCGACCGTCAATGTTTTATTGTTTTCGGGAAAAATGACCTTGAGGGCCGTAAGCAAGCTTGGAAGATGTTTATCTTCGAAGCGAACGTCGATGACGGGTCCTACTGCTTCTACGACTTCACCATAGAGTGCACTATTTTGTTCTTTTTCTTTTTTCATATGGCTTTTCCTCCTAATCGTTGGCATTCGCGCCACCCACCACTTCAGTAATTTCCTGAGTGATAGCGTTTTGTCTTGCTTTGTTATATTCGATGCGTAGTTTTGCTAGAAGTTCGTCCGCATTATCGTTCGCATTATCCATTGCAGTTCTTCTCATTGCTTGTTCGCTTAATTGGGATTCGATCAGCCTCCCGAACATCATCGCGGATAGATAAGAAGGAAGCAGTTTGTGGATCATGGTTCTTGGGTCTTCATCAAATATCGGCGGACAGTAGCTTTCTCCGCTCCACGCTTCATAAGGAACTTGAACTGGGAGGAGCTGAAAGGAAGTTGGGACACTTTTTAGCGAATTGACATAACGGGTATAAATAATATTGATGGAACGATATTTCCCCGCATTGAATTCATCTTTGAGTTTAATGCATAAGTTATGAATCGTTTCCATGTCCGTTGAAAGATTAACGTAGCAATAATCTTTGTTAACGTTTTTAAAGACATCGCTCCGCTCAAAATGATGAATCCCTTTATTTCCGATTGGTGCAATCACGTCTAGCGGAGAAACGACAGAATCCACGTATTTGAATAGTTGAGCGTTATAAGCGCCACATAGTCCCAAATTGCTCGTAATGACGATATAAAGGGATTTGTCGGCATTCTGATTCACTTTTGCGTAGTGGGAAGCCGTTTTCTTATCGTGCGCAAAAATCACGCCCATAAGCGATAAGAATTCCTCTCCATACAATTTCTCTTTTTCGTAATCATCCAAAAAACGCTTGAGTTTGACCATCGCGATGAGTTCCATCGCTTTCGTCGTTTTCTCCGTGTTTTCGATGGAGACGATTCGGTGTTTTGTTTTCGTGAGCCCCAAGCTCATGAGGCGCTCCTCATGGATTTATAATCCGTAATAGCTTGGTTTAGTGTGGCAGTTAGTTCATCATCGAAAGCCTTCTTTTCAATGAGCTTATCGATAATTTCTTTGTGGGAATCGCTCACATAGGTGAACAAACCTTCAAGGAAAGAAGACACTTCGCTTAAAGGGAGGTCATCCAAGTAACGATTTTTAACCGCGAATAATTCGATGACTTCTTTTTCCATCGGAAGAGGTTTGAAGTTAACTTGCTTCAATGCTTCCATGACTACCGCGCCATGAGTAAGAATTTTCTTTGTTTCAACATCCAAATCGCTTCCGAATTGAGAGAAAGAAAGGTTCTCGTTATAGTTCGCAAGTTCGATCTTTAAACCACTCGCAACTTGTTTCATGCACTTGAATTGGGCTGCACTGCCAACACGGGATACGGAAAAACCGCTATCGACCGCTGGTCTTTGCCCGCTTGTGAAAGCATCGCTCATCAAGAAAATCTGACCGTCCGTAATAGAAATGACGTTCGTTGGAATGTAGGCGCTAATATCGCCAGCCTGCGTTTCGATGATCGGAAGAGCGGTAATCGAGCCCCCTCCATATTCTTTGGATAATTTGCAAGCTCTTTCCAATAGACGACTATGCAGATAGAAAATATCGCCAGGATAAGCTTCACGCCCCGGAGCGCGACGAAGCAGCAAAGAAAGCGTACGATAACTGACCGCATGTTTTGATAAATCATCAAAGACAATCAAAACGTCTTTGCCTTGTTCCATCCATTCTTCCGCCATCGCCATGCCAGCGAAAGGAGCGATGTATTGTTGTGGCGCTGGTTCACTTGCAGAAGCGTTCACGACCGTAACATAGTTTAAGCAATCAAAAGCCTTTAATTTTGCAACAATGGAAGCAACGGAACTATTTTTTTGTCCGATGGCGACATAGACACAATTTACACCTTTCCCTTTTTGATTAATTATTGCATCGATCGCAATAGAAGTTTTGCCCGTTTGGCGGTCACCAATGATGAGCTCACGCTGACCTCTGCCAATTGGAATCATGCTATCAATGCATTTGATTCCCGTCTCTAACGGAGTATTAACGCTTTGGCGTGTCATTACGCCAGGAGCGATACGCTCAATTGGGCGCGTTTTCTTCGTGGAAATTGGCCCTAAGCCATCAATTGGTAGGCCAAGAGGGGAAACGACACGTCCAAGAAGTTCATCGCCAACAGGAACTTCGGCCACACGATGTGTACGCTTTACCGTATCCCCTTCCTTAATAAGAATGTCTTCGCCTAATAAAACGGCACCGACATTATCAAGATTGAGGTTCATGACCATCCCAATCACGTCATGAGGGAAAAGAAGAAGCTCCCCTAGCATCGCACTTTTGAGCCCGAAAATAATGGCAATGCCATCACCAACGCTGATGACGGTTCCCACATCATCATTCTCGACCGCGCCTTCAAATGATTTGATTTGTTCTTTAATGAGCGCGCTGATTTCTTCGGTTGCGATTTTCATACTCCGCTTCCTCCTTTTGCTACATTGAGTAATATCTTTCTAAGACTTTCTACCTTTGTTTCGATTGAACCATCAAAGACTCTTCCACCGACAAATACCCGAACCCCGCCAAGCAAAGACGGCTCCACACGATTCGATAATTCAACTTGTTTGTTCAAACGTTTTGTAAGAATTTCCTCTAACGAATGGATTTCTTCTTTTTGTAACGCGGAAGCGCTATATACAATGCCCTCTTCTCTTCCTAACGCTTGATTGACGGTGGTGTGAAACGAAGCTTCGATTTCGCCAAATTTTGGGAAGAGACGGCGATCCGCAAGGAGTTTTAGAAAGGGCACAAGATGCTTCAATCCCTTTTCGCCATAAATCTTTTCAATTAAGGAGAACTGGCTCTCTTTGGAAAGAGCATAGCTCGAAAGGAAAGAAAGCAATTCCGGATTCTCCGCCAAATCGTCTTTGACATCCGCTAAAGCTTTTTGATATTTTTCGAGTTCTTTCGGTTTGTCTCCGATGAGCTCGAAAAGCGCTTTTCCATAATTTGAGAAATGGGTGTTAGGCATCGTCTCTCCCTTTATCCACGTCTTGAACGAATTCTTGAACGAGACGGCGATTATCCTTTTCGTCAACGGACCGTCCGAGAACTTTCTTGGAAGCGTCCATCGCCACATTGACGATTTGTTCTTGAATGGCGACTTTGCTTCTTTCTTCAGCTTGCTTAATTGCGATATCTGCGTCAACTTGACGACGAGCGGCTTCCGCTTTCGCCTCATCGACGATGATGCCCGCTTGCTTTGAGGCATCCGCTTTCGCTTTTTGAATAATATCGTTGGCTTCAATTTTCGCCTCAACGATGATTTTTTCGCTCTCTTTCGCTTTCCGCTCATTGATTTCTTTGGCGGTTTCGCTGTCACGAATGTTGCGCTCGACATATTCTTTTCGCGCATTCACGTATTTGCGAATCGGCTTATAAGCTAAAAAATAAACCGCCACAAAAAGAACGATAAGCGCCAAAAAATTGATGAGCCAGCTCCAGAAATTCGGAAAGAGTTTATTAATAAAATCCTCAGGAGTAAATGGAGCGCTCGTCTCGTCGAGAACGATAGCGATTTTCGATAAGCGCATCATGACCAATACCCAAAATTAAAGAACAAAAATAATAAGAATTGCGATGAGCAAGCTATAAATCGCGGTAGATTCGTCAAGCGCGGTGCCGATAATCATCGTTTGCTGCAATTTGCCTTGCATTTCAGGATTGCGGCTCATTCCGTCAATCGCGTGAGAAATAATAAGACCTTCACCGATCGCGGATAAACATCCGAATCCTACAGCAATGGCGGCCCCAATAGCCTTTAATCCAACATCAGTCATATTTAAACCTCCTATGACTCTTATCCTCGCTTTTTCGCTTCAAGCAGTATCGACTCATTGCGCGAAGGAAGTTTAGCTTCAATTTCTTCGTCGCTTGGACGCTCTTGCGCCATCCATAAAGCGCTGAGCGTCGTGAAAACCGTCGTCTGCACGTAAGCGGAGAATAAGCTGAAATAAATATTGAGAATGCCGATTGGAATAGGCGCAAGGAAAATATCCGTCCAAACGGTCGCGTGATTAATGTCCCAAGAAGGCCAATAATTCAAAATCGCCGCATCGCGGAGTGAGCCAAACATCTTGCCAGAAAAACCGCCAAGCGCCCACTGAGCAATGCCTGTGAGGATGCTTCCGCTTAAAGCATTTCCGAACATACGCATGCATGTAGAAATGAGAGGCGTCCACATCGTGATTAAGTTAATTGGAAGCCAAAAAACGAATGGTTCAATGTAACGATGAAAATAATGAAGTTTTTGATAGCGGAGTGCGATCACTTGAATCATCACAAACATAATGAGTGAAAGGGAAACCGTAACCCCCAAATAATCAATCATGCTCGGAACGCCAAGCAAGGAGATGTTGAAGCCGATGAAAAGGTAGGCAAATAAAGCCATGAAATAGCCAGTCATCCCCTCCGCATGGCGTCCCATCGTACGATGAACGAAATCGTTTGTGAATTGGTACCACCACTCAGCGAAGAAAAGGAATCCTTTCGGCCGCTCAAGGTATTTCTTCTTTTTATAGGCAACTTTAAAAACAATGAAAACAACGACGCACAATATTAAAAGAGTCGCAATAAGCAGGAGTGAGACGTAAACAGGCGCTTCAATCTCCCACTCGAACATTTTGGCAATCTTATCGCGGAACGTCATTACTTGCTTTGCTCCTTTTCGGTTTTCTTGGCTGGAAATAAGCGCGTGATCACTAAAACAATCGGCAAGGGAAGATAAGACAAAGCAACGGCGAATACATTAAACGCGCTAAAGCCACCAAGCCATTGGCTCCGATATGTGCAAATGCCCGCTAAAATGAGCAATCCAGCAAATAAAAGGAAGCGGAGCCCACTCGCGGCAATCCCAATGAATGTCGCACTCATTTTATTAGCATTATCTGGATTCAAAATCGAAGCAGAAAAGCGAACCAACAAATAATAGTTAAGGAGCGTAACCAAAGAGCCAACAAACCATCCTATGGTCCAACTCCCCGCACCCACAAACATAAGAGGGATAAGGCAAAGGAAAACAAATAGTTCGACAATCGCAAGAAGAAAAAAGTCCTTCTTTTCGCGCGATAACGAGGAGAACCATTCGCCCATAGAAAATCCTTTCCTTCCCTTAAAGGGAACATTCACATACTAGGGTCGTTTCTCTTCTTTGTCAACCTTTCTCGAAGGAAACGATTATTAAATATTGAACATTTATACAAAAATTAAAATACTGCCGATTTTATACCTGGTATTTGTGGATAATTAATATGATGATTGCTTGAGAAATCTTTGCTGTTATCGCTAATGAAAGCGCTTGCAAGAAAAGAGATAACATACTATGATATGCAATCCGTAATCGGAGGCTAAAACCTATGTCATTTACGTTAAAATTCAACCACGGGCAAAAAGAATTCGAAAGAAAAGTCAGTCTTCTTTCATTGCTCAAAGAAGACGAAAAGAAAAAGTATTTCTGCGCCAAAGTGAATAATCGTGTCCGTGAACTTACTTATGAAGTTTATTACGATGCGACAATTGAATTCCTTACCTTATCCGATCATGAGGCAATGAAAATATACGAAGCTTCCCTTCGCTACGTTTTTGCGATGGCTTTTGCACGTGCTTACCCCAATATGAAAATTCGTTTCTCTTATGATGTATCACGTTGCATCAGCATCCATTTATTAACGCCTGGAGCCATCGCCACTACGGCGATGCTATTACGCATCAATCATGAAGTGGAAAGCATCGTGAAGGCAGATTATCCGTTAAAGCGTTTAATCGTGAGTAACGAAGAAGCGAAGCGCTTTTACGAAAGCAAAGGATTCACCGATAAAGAATCAATTCTCCGTTACCGCCCAGAGAAAACCGTGCATCTATATGAATGTGATGGCTTCATGGACTACATGTATAGTCACATGGTACCGAGCACTGGCTACCTCACTTCTTACAAATTACGGCTATACGCCCCTGGTTTTTTGCTTCAATATCCACGGAGTGAATGCGGTGGAAAAATCCCTGAATTCGAAGACGCACCAACCTATAATCGCACTTTAAAAGAGAGCCATACGTGGGTGAAGACAATCGGGACAGACACAATTGCGAAGATCAATCAGGAGATCGAAACCGCCGGTCCCATCGAATTCATTAATATTTGCGAAGCGCGACATAATCGCCAGCTCGCTGAACTCGGCCAATTAATCGAAGACGACATCGATGACATCCGTCTCATCTGCGTCGCCGGGCCTTCTAGCTCGGGGAAAACAACATTCGCAAACCGCCTTCGCATCGAATTATTAAGCCGGGGAATCCGTCCAATCCGCATTTCCATTGATGACTATTATAAGGAAAAGAAAGACATCCCCCTTGGTGCAGACGGGGAACCCGATCTTGAATCCATTGAAGCTCTCGACATCGAGACCTTCAACCAAAATATGCTCGATCTTATTAACGGGGAGACCGTTACGCTTCCAAAATTCGATTTTGAAATCGGAAAGCGCGTGAACGGACGAACACTCAAAGTCGGCAAAGAGGAGCCAATCATCATTGAAGGGATTCACGCTTTGAATGATGAATTAACCATCTCCATTCCAAAGAGCAATAAATTCAAAATCTTCATTTCCCCGCAAGCTCAAATCAATCTCGATGATCATAACCCGTTAAGCCTTACCGATTTGCGACTGGTCCGCCGCATTGTTCGCGATAAAAAATTCCGCAATTCCCCCGCAGAAGAGACTCTTAGCATGTGGCCAAACGTCCGTGCAGGCGAATTCAAATGGATTTATAGCACGCAAGAAGGGTCGGATTATGTTTACAATTCTTTCCTTCCTTACGAACTCCCAGTCATGAAGAAATACGCGATGCCGTTACTTTGCGCCATTGACAAAGAGAGCCAATATTATCCTGACGCACAGCGACTATTACGCATGCTCAAATTCTTCATCGATATGAGTGATGAATGGGTCCCAAGCAATTCGCTTATGCGCGAATTCATCGGGGGAAGCTGCTACGCTGACGTATGATACGAGAATCCTGGGTTACCAGGATTTTTTCTCCCCTAGCAGCGATGAACAACCATTTCTAGAAAAATCGTTCTTCACCTCGTACACTTTTTCTCACTTGGCGTTTTGTTCGAAAACGCGCCTTGAATTCAATTATGTTCAACTCTTGCACGTTTTTTAATTGAATTATGCGTATCAATTGCGCGCTTTGAGTATAAGAAGGGTTCACTTATCTGTATTAATGATTAGGGGAAAAGAAAAAAGACTTGCAAAGAAGAGCTCCCCGATACTCTAAAAGGCGCTTTTAGGCATGGCCGAAAACAAAAACCCTTTGATAATGTTGTGACGTCCATAACATGAAATCATAGCCAAGGGTCAAAGATGTTACAAAAAGGAAAAAGAAGAATCACGCCCAGTTATCGATTCTCTTTTGCGGATGAATTGGCACAAAAAATTATAAAAGCCCTTGATATATATATATATTAGACTAAATTCGTAAACGCAAAACACATAATTTAAAAAAGGAGGTAGGATGAAAAAAATAGTGATTTGGACATCAATTGTCTATTCCGTCCTTTTAATCATATCTATCATTTTTCTTTTCAACAACTTTACTGACTCGCCCAACACAAACTACATCTATCGCTTAGCATCTTTAATACTTTTCAGCTATTTTTTGTCTTTGCCATTGGTCTACGCAACATCGAAAGAAGTGAAAAACAATATTGTTGTCACACTGTTATTCGTTCTTTATCTCATTTTAGAAGGATTGTTCCTATATTTTTCCTTTTTTCTTTGTGGCGATCGCAGTTTTTTATTCAATTCTCAAATACGAAAAGATCACTTTACAAGCGCGCAGCATTATACGCAATACTATTGGATTTATTTAATTATTGTCGGTACCGTTTTTCCTATAGCGCTCGGCGTAAAAAGAGCCTGTGAGGTAAACGATGTTTGGTTTTGGCTTTTGATTGCTTTGATTCCACCAGCTGTTGCTATCGTAATAATAGTAGTATGCGTAATCCTTGCGCTCTTATTTATGGGTGTGATCGCTGGGGCGGTTGGGGGTGCTGCACATGCAGCAGGGAGTTCGTCCAATATGAGAGGAAACAATGATGCATTTGTTGATTCTCAAGGAAATCCTTGTAAACCAGGCGATTCATTTTACGATGCAACTGGAACATTAAGAAGAAGCGACGAATCTTTTATTGACGCAGACGGCATAGAAAGAGAGCCGGGCGATACATTCAAAGATTGGGCTAAATAAAAGGAGGGTTAAACCTATGAAAAACGCTAAATTATTATTTCTTTCACTATTAGTTTTGCCACTTTGCTCATGCAATATTTTTGGTGATTTAAACTCGAAAAACGAATCAAGCGATGATACTATTAACGGCATTGCTTATGTTAGTAAAATCGGAGAGACCAATGAACATAGTGGCGAATACGCAAGCAAAGACATCAACTATTACAAAGATGCCGACGAATTAATTACTGTTTGTCAAAACATCAACACAAAAAGAATGTTTTATAAGGCGTACAGAGGGTATTGCGCCGTGGGGCTCGCAAATATTGAAGAAAAATTTGGTCCTGTCTTAGTTGGCGAAGACCCCGTTCAAGTTTGCTATAAAAGTACAAAAAATGATGATATTATTGGTTATGCAGGCTCGTTCGAACTTAACAACAAAACGTTTTATTATTCATCAACTGAACACTTTGTCGAAGGAAAACTGAAGGGTGACAGAGGGTATGAGAACTATTTTTCATCTTTTACGACTTTAGAAGAGGTGGCGAAAGACATTGCAGAAAAAGCCACGTTCGTTTCGGTTTCTGAAGATTTAAAAAATAAATTTCAATACAAGGAATTAGTTACAGGTAATTACAGCATATCGGCGGGCCCCTATGCTGCGATGGGAGATAATTTGGTGTTACCAGCAAAATACAACAATATAGACATTATAGAAGTTGAAAAAAACGGGTTTTCAGGCCTTAAGAACATAAAAACACTAGAATTTGAAGATAAATCTCATTACAAGTCCATAGGCGATTATGCGTTCAACGGCTGCACCTCGCTCTCCTACGCCGTTCTCCCTTCGACGCTGACGTCGATCGGGTATGCCGCGTTCGACGGCTGCTCGAGCTCCCTCCTCGTCTTCGCCGGGTTCGACTCATGGGACAAGCCCTCCCGTTGGTTCTCCGGCTACCAGTCCAGGCTGTTCTACGGCTGCGCGGGATACGTCGTGTCCGGCGACTTCACGTTCGGCATCGACTTGGACGGCAAGGCCTTCGTCGCGAGGTACCGCGGGGATGGCGGCGACGTCGAAATCCCTGACGCCGTCTCAGGAAAGCCCGTCGTCGGCATCGGGAAGTACGCCTTCGACGGCTGTGCCATGCTGAGATCCGTCGCCCTCCCGAGCACGCTGAAATGGATAAGAGACTGCGCCTTCAGGGGGTGCGCGAGGCTCGCCAAGGTGGAGATCCCGGAAGGGGCCACGTCCATAGGCGATTATGCGTTCAACGGCTGCACCTCGCTCTCCTACGCCGTTCTC
>ERZ808245.43-NODE-43-length-92431-cov-5.872056_pt1 | contig 92431 bp, 88 predicted proteins | sample MGYA00521243_ERZ808245 | MGnify/ENA primary metagenome ERZ808245 (study PRJEB31516, sample SAMN03275576) | gut metagenome | biome: mammalia-associated habitat; material: feces | host: Papio cynocephalus | place: Kenya | collected 2012-07-07 ... | reverse complement strand
CTTTGATATAAGCGAGTTTCTTGCGAATACTAGAAACGTGAACATCGACGGTTCTAGTCGGTTCCTTGTTCGAAGCATTGCCCCAAAGAATATGAATCAATTCTTCTCGCTTCACTACGGTGCCACGATGCTCATAAAGGTATTTTAAAATCTCCCATTCAGAATTGGTGAAACGAACGTGATATCGGTAATAAGAGAGCTCTTTTTTGTCTAAATCGCAATTTACGAAAGAGCCATCGCGCCGTTCAATTTTTATGACTGCCATCCCTAACTCCTCACTAATTTTCAATTAATCTAACATTATCGTTACTTTGGGTCTATGAAAAGAATTTTTAATAAATTTTTGTTTTAATTTTGGTCGAGTGCCTTAATCACAACAACGCACGCAATCGCGAGCGCTACCAAAACCGCAAAAAACAGAATCCAAATGACTCTTCCCTTGAAAGATGAAGAATCTTCTTCGTTTTCTTATTCTAAACCCTTGTCAGCATTTTTCTCTTCTTCTAGCATAGACCCTCAATGTTATTCTCCTTTAATTAAATATTTTTTCGTAACAACAAGTAGCCAATAAACAACAAAAGTATTTAAGACAACCTTGATGCCACTAAACACGCTGATACACGATAATAACGTGCCATAAGTTACGGGGAATTCATGCGATATAAAATTGTAGAAAATATAGAATGCGAGAGGCATTAGCCCCACCATTAAAACGATTTCCGTGATAAGACAAATCAAAGCCATCTCATAAGGAGAGGGGAAAGAAGAATATCGCTGCTTGTTTTTTTCAAAGTAACGATTTAGATAAAATAAGCCAACACAAGCAAGGGCCGTAAATAAAGCAGTAAGAGCAATGATAAGAGGTTCTATCCAATAGGCTCCATCGCCAAACCCTTTCGCAAAGTATTCTTTCAAGCCAGGAATGACATAAAAAAAGCACACAAGCAAAGCCAAGAGCAAAGTCATGGTAAGAATAAAGAAATATGGCTTTTTTAACGTGTCACGGAAATGAGAAGTAAATTGCATTAAACACCAAGGCATGATCCCTAATAGGAGATAAACAATCGTGATCAAAGGATTAAATTCCCCTCCTACAGGAAACAAAAAATGCCCCACCATGTCGCCAGCACTACCGACAATCGCCCCATATAAAGGGCCAAGAAGCAAAGAAGAAAAGATGACAATCGCGGGCCCTAAAGAAATTCGAATAAAATGCATATTCCCGATAAGGGGAGTGCGCAAAAAGCGAGTCGCTAAAACATTAAGAACCAAAAGCATCGAGGATAAAGTGATTTTATGAATGGAGGATAACGTTTTCGTCATAATTTAAGCACCTCTTTAACATAATCTCTAACGATGGAAGCAAATGCTAAAGAGCCTGTCACGACGATAATATCGTCTGGATATTGCGCAATAAGGTTATTGAGGGCGACGCGGTAATCCTCAACAAAATGATGATCTTCTAAGAAAAGGAAATAATCCATTTCCGTACGTGCGCGCGGGTGAGAAAAAGTCGTTAGCGTGATGTCACTAGCAACGTTAGCGATAATAGGGAGCTCCACGGCAATGTTCTTATCGCGGAAAGAGGCGAACAAAACATGAATCCTTTTGTTCAGGCTAGAGCGAGATAATGTCGTCATAAGAGCTCGGATTGCTTCAGGATTATGCGCTCCATCAAGAATAATGCTATGACATTTCTCATAGCGGCACATCAATGGCTCTACTAATAGTCCTTTTCGAATGGAAAATTCATCAAGAGGATAGCGATTTGCGAGTATTTTCGTTGCTTCTAAAGCAATAGAAGCGTTAGAAAGCTCATAGCTAGCAGGAGTAAGAAGCGCCAAATCTAAATAAGGGCGATAGGAAAAATGGAAATAAGGGGCTTCATAGTGATCATGATGATAGTCATCCACAAGGAATAGCTCACTAGTAAGGGCTCTAGCAACTTCTCTTATTTTTTTCATCGCCTCTTCTTCTAATTTCCCCACTAGGACGGGCGAACCTTCTTTAATAATACCAGCCTTATGGGATGATATCTCTGAAAGGCTTACCCCTAGAAAAGAAGTATGCTCAAGACTAACGGTCGTAATGATAGACAATAACGGCTTAGCGGTAAGAATGTTCGTGCTATCTATCATCCCTCCCATTCCGCATTCAATAATGGCAAGGTCAGGTTTTTGCTCGTTGAAATAAGCAAAAGCAATATAGGTCTCAATCTCGAAAGCGGAAAGGTTTTCACTTTCGATTTCTTTTTCATGAAGCGAATATAGACGTGCAAAATCCGCATCGCTAATCGGGGTATCGTCTACCACAATCATTTCATTTGGCTTATAAAGGAAAGGCTTAGAAAATAAGGCAACCTTGTAGCCTTTTGCGCGATACATCTTATATAAATAATAAGCGGTAGAGCTTTTGCCATTGCTCCCAGCGATATGAACGAAAGGGAAAGCAATCGAGAGATTGATTCTCTTAGTGAAATTATCCCACTCTTCTCGTTCGTAGCGATTCATCGTCATATCGCGTTTTTCTAACGCAAGGATCACTTCTTCATACCGCATAATCAATCCTCGTAATTCCCTTTTCTTGCCTCGCGTGCCTTGTTTGATAAATCTCTTTCCTTAATCGATTGACGCTTATCGTGCAGCTTTTTGCCCTTTGCAAGAGCAATCTCGACTTTCGCATACCCATGCGACAAAAAGACTTTGGTCGGAACGCAAGTATAGCCGCCCGTCTTAAGGCTATTCGAAAGCTTAACAATTTCTTTTTTGTTCAATAACAGTTTTCTATCTCTTAAATGGTCAACGTTAAAAAGGTTGCCTTCCTTATAAGAAGCAATATGCATGTTGGCAATAAAAGCTTCGCCACCCCTAGTATAAACATAAGCGTCGCTTATCCCAGCGTCGTGGCGGCGGAGCGATTTAATCTCTGTGCCCGTCAAAACCAAACCAGCGACCAAAAAATCGCTAAGAAAATATTCATAACGTGCACGACGATTTTCTAAAAGGAGGGAATTTTCTTTACTTTTTGCCATAGCTAATTTTCTATACGTTGAAAGATTTTAAATTATTTTCAATCAACAAGAAAGTTAGATGATAAAGAAATAAATCGAAAAAAACATAAGGCTCGTTCCTAATAAGCAAAACACGTGAAAAACAGTATGCCACCACGGACTCTTCTTTTTGCCCAAAACATATAAAACTGCGCCAACCGTGTATGAGATTCCGCCAGCGAGCAAAAGCATAGAACTAGCAATGCCCGTCGCTTTGACTAGAGGCGTAAAACTAATCGCAACCGTCCACCCCATGAGAATGTAATCAATCATGGAAAAGATTTTAAATTTCTCTAAATCAATGGAATTCAAAATAATCCCAACCATGCCAAGAGCAACAACTAAGCCAAAAATCGAATAAGCCCATGGCAAACTGTATGGGCGAATGCCAGATAAGCAATATGGGGCATAAGTCCCCATAATCAAAATGAAGACATTATTGTGATCAAGAACACGTAAAACCCGTTTTGTCTTATTAGGCTTCCAGCCATGATACAAAGCGCTGCCCGAATAAAGAATCAGGAGAGAAACGACAAAAACGATCGAAGAGAAGATTTTGTAATAGTCCCCGCCCAAAAAAGCCTTAGCAATCAAAAACGGCCCCCCGATTAGAGCAAATACCACGCCACCTAAATGGGTGTAGCAATTCCATTTTTCTTGGGTTCTTGTGTAATTAGGCAAAGAAGTTTCGCTGGGTTTCATACTTATAAATATAGATTGTTTGGTTTCATAAAACAAGTACATTTAGTTATTGTTACTAGGTGTAACAATTTTTAGCTTTCTTCTTTGTCCTTTAAAAAGCGAATTGCTTAAGCTCTTTATCAGTAAAAAGCGATTAGCGTTTACTAAATCTTCAATAGATGCTTACACTTATGAGGATGGTTACTTTATTAAGAAAACTCTTTATCAAAAATTACCAAGACGTCAATGACGAGACCGTCAGGGCAAAACACGGATTCCTCGCCGCAATATTCGGTATCGCCTCGAACTTTATTCTCGTCGCTTTAAAGTTAACGGTCGCCTTTTTGCTAGCCTTTAATATCGCAAACAATAATCCTAGAGTGAGCATTTTATCCGTCCTCCCGATGGCGCTACTAGGGGATGCAATCAATAACTTAAGCGACATGTCTAGCTCTTTGGTTACTTTAATCGGCTTTAAAGCCGCCTCAAAACCCGCGGATAAAGAGCATCCGTTCGGCCACGAAAGGATCGAATATATCGCTGGTCTCATCGTGAGCACAATCGTTGTTGTTCTCGCTTTTGAATTATTCCGCAGCTCTTTAGAAAAAGTCATCACGGGTGAACTCGTTCAATATGAGCTAATTACTATCATTATCCTTGCAATATCCGTATTGGTTAAAGGAATTCAATCCTATTTCAATTACCAAATTGGTAAGGCGATTTCTTCGCGTGCTTTAAGAGCAACGGCGCTAGATTCTTTAACGGACGCATTCGGAACTTTCTTCATTATGATTTCAGGGATTCTCTCCTTGACGTTAAAATGGAATTTCCTTGATGGCTATATGGGGATATTGATTAGTCTTTTCGTCTTCTATAGTGGGATCAAGATGATGAAGGAAACCGCAGACCCCTTGATTGGGGAAAGCAATAATAAGGCCATTCAAAAAGAAATCGTCGATGACGTTCTTTCTCATCCCTTGATTTTAGGGGTACACGATGTGCTTTGTCATTCCTATGGACCAACCAAATATTTCGTTTCGGCGCATGCAGAAATCGATGAGAAAATGGATATCGTTTCGGCGCATGAACTTATTGATTCCATCGAAGAAGAAATCCGCAAGAAGTTTCACTGCGAGATCACTATCCACATGGATCCAATCGCAATCGGCGACCCTCTCACGGATTCCTTAAAAGAAAAAACAATAAAAATCCTTGCTTCCCTTGATCCCAAAATGAACATTCATGATTTCCGCGTAGTCAAAGGAGAAGATAATACGAACATCATTTTCGATATCGTAACCCCGTTTGATGAAACTCTTTCCGAAGCGAAAATTCTTGATACTTTAAATCAATCCTTCAATGACGGAACACACCACTATTGCTTCGTCATTCATTTTGATCACCCATTTTAGAAATCCCCTCATCTCTTTAGGGAATGTGATTCATTAGAGTATTCAGATCAAAACGGCAATTGGCAAATAAGATGCCAAATAAAATCTTAATATGAGGCATAAATTTATTTTTTGAAAAAACTAAAAATTATTTTAATATTATTAAAAATATTAGGAGGCCAATATGGCTCAAACAAAAAATCTTCTGAAGTCGATAGCAAAAATCGTTTTCGTTTTAAGCGCTGTTATGGTTTTTCTCTCAACTTTCTTCCCAATTCAGGATGTGGGGCAAAATAGCTCGAGCTATGGTTCCAGCCAAACTACGGTCCAGCTTCTTAACACGTTTGCAGGAGTCTTAGGCACAATCGGCGGTTCAATCCTATTGATTTCCTTCTTGATCGGCTTTATTCTCGCTTTATTCGGGGATAAGAAAAAGGCTCTTATCGGGAATGCTCTATATGCTTCCGCTCCTATCAGCTGCCTAATTATCTATTTAAGCGTAACCACCAACCTTTCCGCTTCCACCGCATTCAAAATGGGTTTGGGTCCCATCTTCCTTTTTGTCGCTCTTTTCCTTTATGCGGCTTATTTGATTCTCAATGGCATAGTTAAGCTTTTATTTCAAAGTGGAATCATAAGCGACATCGATGAGCGTATAAGTCTCTTGCGCGCCTATCAAGAGTTCAAAGACCAGGGTGTGATTACAGAAGAAGAATTCCAGGCCAAAAGAGAAGAAATTCTCCAACTAGCGTCCAAAAAGAAAACCAAAAATTAATCGATCATCGGCTCTTGCGTGATTGAAGCGTTAATTTTGTTTTAAGAAGGTGGCTGTGCGATAATTGCCTTTAGGAGGATTGCATATGCCAGTCGAATTTTTGAAATGCGAAAAATGCGGAAATGTTGTCATCCGCGTTGAAAAGGGGTCTTGTACCCCAAGTTGCTGTGGCGAGTCCATGGTGGCGTTAAAGCCGAATACCGTGGATGCCTCAAAAGAAAAACACGTCCCTGCTATCACACACCAAGACGGCAAACTTTTGGTTAAGATCGGAAGCGTCCCTCACCCGATGCTAGAAGAGCACCACATCTCTTTTGTCGTATTTGAAGCGCCTTGTGGAACAACGACCGTCAAACACCTGAAAGTCGGGGCGGCTCCTGAAGCCTATTTCTTAGATCATGAGCATGGCACGGTCTATGCTTATTGCAACTTGCACGGACTTTGGAAAACCGAATTCTAATCGAAATCGTCAAAAAAGGGACCTCCATTCAAGAAGGCCCCTTTTTCGTTCAATTGCCGCTTATAGATAATATTTGTTAAGAACTTTCAAGGTATTCTCATCAAGTTCATAAACAAGTGGCTTGCCAGTTGGAATTTCAACGGAGATGATTTGTTCTGGGGTAAGATGCTCAAGCATCATAACGATCGCACGGAGAGAGTTGCCATGCGCAGCAATAAGAACTTTTTTCCCTGCTTTGATTTCTGGAGCAATCTTCTCATCGAAGTATGGTTTTACACGTTTTGCTGTGTCGATTAAGCACTCGGTAAGTGGGCAATCATCAATTGTCATCTCGCCTTTTTTGATGAGCTCTTGATATTTTTCTTGGTTGCCTGGCCATCTTTCGTCATCTTTAGTAAGAGCAAGAGGTGGAACATCGGCGCTTCTACGCCAAATATGGACTTGTTCTTCGCCCCATTTTTTTGCGGAATCAGCTTTGTTAAGGCCTTGGAGGGCGCCATAATGTCTTTCGTTTAGACGCCAGCTATAGAATTTTGGAAGATCGCTTTCGCCCATTTCCTCAAGAACGAAATCCATCGTGTGATTCGCTCTTTTCAAAACGGAGCTAAAAGCGAGGTCAAAGGTATATCCTTTTTCTTTAAGGAGTTTACCAGCATCATGAGCTTCCTTAACACCGTTTGGGGATAATTCGACATCAGTCCAGCCAGTGAAAAGATTCTTAAGGTTCCATTCGCTTTGACCGTGTCTAATCAAGACTAATTTAATCATTTTGTTTTGTTGCCTTTCCTATTTACCCCTCGATTATAGCGAGGAGCCTTTCTTATTGAAAGCAAACTTATCGCGATTTTTCGTTAATCTTCCAATTTTGAATTCGCATCCATGAAATCTTTCTTTTCTTGCGGTTAGACAAACCTCTATTGGATTCGTTAAGCTTCGCGTTGTTTGTCTTTTTTAATCTCATTGCCTAAATTCTCAATCGGGCAAATTTCTACTAAAGAAGGAAGAGAAATCCGATATACTCTTCTATCGACCCGTTCTTCTAGATAAATTAAATATTCCGCATGTACTTGTTGCATTCTTGTCTCCTCTTTTAGAGGACTTTTCCAAAATATGCCCTCACTCTCCTATTAGGCATATTTTTTCTATTTTTACAAAAAAATAACCAACGGAAGGAAAGTGCAGTAACCTGACAAACGATTGAAAAAGAGAGGTTAGAACCCTCTCTCATCTCCGTATTTTTTAAGTATTTCTTCTTTATATTCTTTAAAGCGATCTTCTTGAATCGCGATTCTAGCACCTTCCACGATTTTGATGAGGAAGCGGATATTATGGATGCTATTCAACCGCTTGCCGAATTCTTCATTGCACATCTGCAAATGATGAAGATAGGCTTTGGTGTAATGTTTGCAGGTATAGCAATCGCATTCTGGATCAAGCGGAGAAAAGTCTTCCTTGTATTGGCTGCCTTTAATGTTCACCCTCCCTTGGCTAGTCATGAGAGTGCCATGTCTAGCAATGCGCGTAGGAAGGACGCAGTCGCACATATCTACGCCTCTTTCAATGCCGCCTAAAATATAATCCAATGACCCCACCCCCATTAGGTAACGTGGTTTATTGAAAGGAAGGTAACGAATCGCATCTTCTACCATTTGAAAGCAAACATCTTTTGGCTCACCGATAGAAGTCCCTCCGATGGAATAGCCGGGGAAATCCATCTTGGCGAGTTCTTTCGCCGCATATTCGCGCAAATCTTTGTAGGCGCCGCCTTGCACAATCCCAAATAGAGCTTGATCAGCCCTTTTATGCGCGTCTAGGCCTCTTTTTGCCCAGCGGAGGGTTCTTTCCGTGCTTCTTTTCACATATTCGTAATCTGCTGGATAAGGGATACATTCATCAAAAGACATGATAATATCCGCGCCAAGCGCCTCTTCGATTTGAATCGCTTTTTCAGGCGAAAAGAGTTCTTCGTTTCCGTTAAAGTCATTGCGGAAGCTCACGCCTTCTTCACTGATTTTGCGAGATTTTGCTAAAGAAAAGACCTGGAAACCGCCACTATCGGTAAGGATAGGGCCGTTATAATTCATAAAAGAGTGAAGGCCACCCGCCTTTTTCACAATCTCTTCGCCAGGCCTTAGATGTAAATGATAGGTATTTGATAAAATAACGCCCGCCCCACACGCTTTCACTTCTTCGGGAGAAAGGCATTTGACTGTCGCTAAAGTTCCAACTGGCATAAACATCGGCACTTCGACATCGCCATGATAAGTATGAAGAACCCCGTATCGCGCACCGCAATTTTTATCAACATGTTTAATTTCTAAATAGAACTTTTTATCCATATCATTTCCTCAATCGTTTTTAATTATAACGATTTTTATTTTCGCTCCTAGTCTTACCAAGATGGGACTTCTTTTCTACTCGGGGATAAATAAGCCATAAAGCTCTTGTTTCGCCATAAAATCATCCACAAAGCATAGGAAACTAGAATCACAGTGCCTTCCCCAATAGCGACATATCCCGCCGTTGCCCAAAACGGTAATCCCAAAACATAATTTAGTTCAAACCCAACAATAAAAGCGTTAATCGCAATCGGGAAAATCGTAGCGACCAATAATTTAGGAGAAAAGGCGACAAAAAGGCACGAAAAGAAAGTCGCCAAAGTGCCAAAAAGCATATCAATGGGCCCTAATGTTGAGACAGTGTTGCTTAAAAAGCACCCTAAGGTTATCCCAATCACAAAATCAGGCCGCCAAAAGCAAAGAAGAACGAGAAATTCGCTGATGCGGAAATTGATTTCGCCGAACGCGATTGGATAGGAAAGAAGCGTTAAAACAAAATAAATAGCCGCAATGATCCCATTGGCGGCTATTTTTTGCGTAGTGATGTTTTTGGTCATAGTAGACCTCCTTGTTTTTTATAGCTGGTTACTGCGGAACGAACAGCTTTTAATTATCTAGGCGTTATCCTACTCTTAGAAAAAGGACATTGCTAGCCTTTCTTCAAAACTTTCGCTAGTCCTCCATTCGCCGTTTCTTTGATGTCTTCGCTTAGCGCCTCGCCAGTAATCTTCATCGCTTTAACGACATTGTCAAAGCTCACTTGGTTAACGCGGATTGGCTCAATATAGCGGGCATATAGATAGCAGTCATATGCGCGTAACGCCCCAACTCCATTCCGCTCAATGCAAGGGATAATGACATAGCCATCAACCGAATCGCAAGATAGTCCCAAGAAATGCTCCATCGCGCATTCTGCCGCATATTCGATTTGCCGGAAGCTAAGACCATGGAGAAAGCTACAAGCGGCGCTAGCGATACTTGTTGCAGTCCCTATCTCGGCTTGACAGCCGCCGATTGCCCCGGCAATGGAGGCATTTTGCTTTACGACATTCCCTAATATTCCAGCGACAAACAAAGAATCAACGATTTTCGTTAACGCGATGCCTTCGTTTTTATAAGCGTAATAAAGAACAGAGGCAAGCACGCCGCTAGCTCCGCATGTAGGGGCGGTGACAACTTCTTCTAAGGAGGCGTTACTTTCCGCTACAGCATAAGCATAAGCGGTCATTGTCATTGTTCTTTTGGCTTGTTCATCTTCGATTTGCAAAGATTTTTTATAAATATCTTTTGCGCATCTTTTCCAAAATAAGCGTGGGTTGCCGTTAGCGGGCAAAGTCCCTTCTTCCATTAATCCTTTTTCAACGGAAGAAAACATCGTGGAAATAACACGTTCAAGCCGATTCATAATGTCTTTTTCTTCATAACGGAGGCAAAAACCTTTCAAAGAGGAAATATTTTCTTTCTCCATATAAGCTTTGATCTCTTCTAGAGAAGAAAAGGGGTAGATGTCTTTTTCATTCACCGCCTCGTCATCGTCGCTAAATAGCTCTCCACCCCCAAGGCTACGGTAATGGCAAGTAAGAAGGAGCTTATCCTTATCGAAATAGGAGAATTCAAAAGAATTGGGGAGACTGCCGTCTTTTAAAGCATAGTGAAAAGAAACAGGAATTGGATAAAAGACACATTCAATGGCTTTTTTCGTTCCATGCCCTTCGCCAGTAAGCGCCAAGGAGCCATGGAGAGTAACGTCAATGCGATTCCCGCTTAAAGAAACGATTCTCTTTTTGAAAGAGCGGGCGGCAATCGAAGGAGCAACGGTATGGGAGCTGCTCGGCCCATAGCCAATTCGAAAAAGTTTCGCAATGCTTTTCATCCTTATTATGATTGCTTCTTTCGATAAGCTAAGCAAGAGAAAAGGGGCTACTAGCCCCTAAACTCAGATTCTCATCGCCACTTCGTAAGCGCGCCAGATTACCGTTTTTAAGTTACCAACGCTATAGCAATCGCCAACAAGGTGAACTATCCGTTTTTCTTTCGTTAACGGAGTGGAATTATAGCCAACTGACATAATCGTAGAATCGGTAGGGATAGAGAGAATAGATCCGTCTTTCTTTATAACGACGACTTTGTCTTTTTGAATCTCTTTTACTTTCGCTTCTAGATAAACAGGGATCTGGTGAAGCGCGAAATATTCACGCAAATAGGAGGAGTTTGCAAGGCAAATGCCTTTTTGGGCAATCAAATCATCCTTCATTTCTACGATGGTTGGCTCTTTGCCATCGAGTGCTAATTCATAAGCGATTTCGCATCCTGTTAAGCCGCCACCCACAATTACGACTTTCTTTCCGATTGGGGCGCCATTAAGGAATTCAATCGCCTCCACGCTATTTTCAATGCCAGGGATCTTGAATCTTTTTGCTTTAGAACCAGTCGCAATGACATATTCATCAGCCTTAATGGAGTGAATGTCCTTTATTTCGCTATTAAGATGAACTTCGATACCGAGTTCCTTCATTTGAAGTTCGTACCAATCTTCTAAATCGCGGAGTTTCCCTTTGAAGGATGCTTTTCCAGCCGCGACAAACGTTCCGCCGAGATGATCGCTCTTCTCATAGATAATAGGCGTGTGCCCTCTAAGCTTTAAAACGCGAGCCGTTTCCATGCCCCCGATTCCGCCGCCAATAATTGCAACTGTCTTAGGATGACTAGTTTTCGCGATATAATGCTTTGTGGTTTGCATGGTCTCTGCATTAACCGCGCAGCGAGCCATACCGCTAGTATCGGAAAGTTCTTGATCGTTAGCAACGCCCTTATAGTGGCACATATTGAAACAGCCATTATGGCAACAAATGCATGGGCGAATCTCTTCTTCTTTCCCTGCCATTAATTTTGTTACCCATTCAGGGTCTGCTAAAAATTGACGGGCAATGCCAACACCATCGATTTTGCCTTCTTCAACGGCTTTTGCGCCGACCTCCGGATTCATCCTTCCTGCACAAACGACAGGAATGGAAACGAATTTCTTAACATGGGTAACGTCTTCTAGATTACAGTTTTCACCCATGTATATCGGAGGATGGGCCCAATACCAAGCATCATATGTGCCGTTATCGCAATTGAGCATATCGTAACCTGCGTCTTGAAGATATTTCGCGGCTTTTTCGCTTTCTTCCATGTCGCGACCAACTTCTATGTAAGTTTCGAGAGGCAAAGCGCCTTGACGGAAGCCTTTGGTCTTACTAATAACGCTATAACGAAGGGAAACTGGGAAATCATTTCCGCATTCTTTTTTGATGGCTTTAACAATATCAACGGGGAACTTATATCTCCCTTCGAAACTGCCTCCGTATTCATCCGTTCTATGATTGGTGTACTTTAAGGTGAATTGATCCAATAAATACCCTTCATGGACGGCATGCACTTCTACTCCATCGACGCCAGCATCCTTGCAAAGCTTGGCTACTTTTGCAAAAGCCCTCACGAATTGCTCGATTTCTTTTTTGCTTAAAGGGCGAGAAGGAACCTTATCGCTCCAACGGTTTGGGGTTTCGCTCGCAGAAGCGCAAAGCTTTTCAACGTTTAGAACGGGTTTAGCCAAAACGCGAAGGAATTTGTTGCAATAGATTTTCTCCATGAGCTCGGTGACTGCCATCGATCGGCCAAAGCCAGCGGTAATCTGGACAAACATCTTCGCACCCGTTTTGTGGAATTCCGTCATGAATTCTTTTAATTTGCGGTACATCCCTTTATTTTGATAAAGCCAAGCTCCACCAATCGGGTTTTGAATCGGCGCGATACCAGGAAGAATTAATCCGACGTTGTTTTTCGCCCGTTCGAGCAAAAAGTTTGCAGCTTCTTTGTCGAAGTGATTTGGCTCCATCCAGCCAAAAATAGATGTTCCGCCCATGGAAGTCATCACGATACGGTTTTTAATCGTCACGTTTCCGATTTTCCAAGGAGTAAACAGAGAATCATACTTGTGGTCCATAAGTTATTCCTCTTATTAAATTTTCTATATCTTATTACGAATTTGCATCTAATCGGTAAAAAAGAAATCGGTTTATCGATAATTTTAATAGAAAGCGGAATTTAGCCTTTATAATGAATGCAGTTAAAAGGCAAACGCCAATCAAAAATTAGAAAGGAGCTCTTTCATGTATCAGCCAAAAATGGCTTTGAGCAAAGAACAAGCAAGTATCCTTAACGGAGAAAAAGGCGAAACCCTCCAAAAGATGATGGAAGTCATTGTCCGATATGGGGATACTTTCGGCGCGACACGTCTAGCGCCACTCACACACAAAGAAGGACATTTGGTGACTAGTTTTGGTATCTCGATGCTAAAACCCTTATATCCTCTTATGGACGAACTAATCCGCGCGGGTTTAAAGGCGCCAGAAGGGTTTACCGCTGATCCCCGCCCAATCGACTATAAAAACGTCAAAGCGAACCCGATAGAGAAACTCGTCTTCAACCACTTTATGTACGGGAAACAAAAGAGTTATGAAGAACAGCTCAAAAAAGTAGGTCTTCGTGACGATGAAGCATTCTCCTGCACTTGCTATCTTATGGGCAATGAGCCTAAGAAAGGCGACATTATCGCTTGGGCTGAATCTAGCGCTGTTGTCTACGCTAACTCGGTCCTAGGAGCGCGCTGCAACCGCAATTCCGGCGTCATCGAATTATTCGAAACCATTTTAGGAGTCACGCCTGAATTTGGCTTTATCACCGATGAAGGTAGGAAAGCCGATTGGAAAGTGATACTAAAGACTACAAAAATTCCTGAAGCCCAAATATTAGGCTCAGCAATTGGTATGAAAGTTATGGCGGAAGTCCCCTATGTTATTGGATTAGATAAATACCTAAAGCAGCTTCCTAATGAAGATACGATTGCTTATTTAAAAGACTTCGGAGCCGCAACAGCAAGTAACGGCGCCGTCGGTTTATATCACATTGACGGCATAACTCCCGAAGCAAAAGAAATGGGAGAATCTCTCCTTAGAGATAACGTCAAAGAATACATTATCGATGACGCGGAGCTTGAACGTGTCTATAAGTCTTATCCAATCATGTGGAAGAACCCTAACAAAAAAGCGTATCGCTGTTTTATCGGTTGCCCACATCTCACCTTGAAGCAATTAAAAGACTGGACGGAGAAAATCGAAGCTTCTCTTAAAGAAAGCGGCAAGAAAAAACTCGTTATCGATACTGTTTTCACCACCTCTCCAGCCGTGATAAAAGAATTCCGCAAAACGCCCTATTATGAACGATTATTAAAAACTGGCGCACATCTTTCCTATATCTGCCCATTGATGTATGCGGATAATCCTTTATGCGGGAAACACCGCCTTATGACCAATAGCAATAAATTAAGGACCTATACATTCTCTCGCTATTATAAAGACGCAGATACTTTAGCGATAATCACGGGAAACAAGGAGGGGAAATAATAATGAAAGAATTCCATGGACGAGTGCTATTTTCAGGCACCTATAAAGGAGTCGCGATGGTGTCGCACGCTGGCTTCAATACCCTCGCTTCCTTCCAAAAATCATGCCTTAATGCAGGAGCGAAAAAAGTCATTGTGAGTGATCAAAACAACAAAGATCTCTTTGGCAAGAACATCACCGGCGTTGCTTTGTGCTTGCCGCAAACCATTGGCTCTACTACAGGGGGAATGGTCATTCAAACGGTGGCTAGTAGAGGTTTATCACCTGCTGCATGGCTCTTCTCAAAAGAAATCGATCCTCTCGCCGCGAGCGGAATCACACTTGCTAGAGTTTGGAACCATGTTCCCCTCATTGCAATCGATAATCTAGGAGATGAATTCCTACTCACCGCAAAAGAAGGCGGGGAAATTGAAATCAAAGAGGACGGAACCGTCATCGTTTATTAATCGCTAGCGAAATAGAATCATGCCAAAAAACATGGTTCTTTTTTTATTGAAAAAGCCGTCACACTCGTGACGGCAATCGTTCGTATTTATAGGTTACAATTAGGCTTTATGATTCGTTGCCTTAGCGTTTGTGCCTTTATAGCTAAGAACTAAGAAAGCGGTAGCGCCAACGAGTAATAACGCGCCTAAGATAATCGCCATAATTGGGAACGGATAGCCATAATCGAAGGATTTGCTTGCAGAATTAAAATGGCAAAGGTTATCTTTCCAAACGATATCAAGAATGCCCATAGCTAAGAAAACAATGCCAGAAACCCCAAGTGCTCCGCTAGATAGATAACCGGCAACTTCCGAAGCATTCTCTTTTTTGCCTTTAAGTAATAAGCGACCTGCAAGTCCTAATAATAACGCAATCGCTAAGCCACCAACGACGCCAACGATAAGGAGAATGCGCATTTGGGAATAGAAAGCTTGGCTATCAACGGTAAATGAGCAAACTAAAGTAAGCGCACTTAGAATTGCAACCCAAGCACCGGCGATTCCAAAACCAAATGTCATCCCGGAAAGCAATGGTTTTTGATCTTCGTTATCGTAAAGGCGAACCATAGGAATATTTGTGGCAATCATTAAAACTATGGTAAGGATAAGGGCCATAACAATGACGAAGATTAGGTTTGTTCCTTTGACTAAATCGAAGAAGACAAAAGCATTAAGGAAGAAGAAAACTGCGGCTAAATATCCTTGAACAATAAACGCGGTAAAACCATTTCTTACAGGCGTATCGTTATTTGGCTCGCGGATTCCCTTAAGCCCTTGAGCGATTCCGTAGATAGCGATCGTCATTTCGGTAAGGCCAATCACGCCAAGCTCAAGGAATAAGTTATAGGCATAGCCACTGGAGACAATGCCGTTGATGGTAGGATTCGAAGTAAGATAAGCAGGGACGGCAAAGAACCCATAATAGCAGCCAAAAGCTCCAAACAAGAGAAAAATTAGGACTTGGAAGCCTAAAACGAGAACGCGGGAAGTGTTTTGATATTTGTTCATACTAACCCTTTCATGAAAACTAATAGATGCGCCGATTCATAGAATCGCGTAACTCGTATATTTAAGTCTATCTTTTCAAGATAGTCAACGAGGGGTTTCTCCTAAATGTTACTTTTCGAGCGATTTTTTAATCGCTACAAGTGAAATTAATTCATTCGCCCAGAACCGCAAGAGCGACTTTGATGCCGTCAAGGGCCGCGGAAGTAATCCCGCCTGCATAAGAAGCGCCTTCCCCACATGGATATAAGCCAGAGATATTCGATTGCATAGAGACATCGCGAGGGATGCGGATCGGGGAAGAAGAACGGGTCTCAAAACCTGGCAATATTGCATCCTCGTCTTTCATAAAGGCAAGCTGTTTAGCTAAAGAAAGAATTCCTTCTTTTAAGGAAGAAGAAATGAAACCTGGCAAGTAGTGATCAAGATCAGCAAAATAAACGCCAGGTGTATAGGTCGGTTCCACTGTTTTAACGCTATCGCTTTTGCATCCGCTTAAAAAATCGCCCACAAGCTGAATTGGAGCGTAATATGGTTTTTCTTTTAAAAAGGCAGCTTGTTCAATTTTTTGCCGGAAAACAAAACCATCCAGGGGTTTATTGCGGAAATAATCGCTAATTTTAACAGGAACAAGCAAAGCGCTATTCCCGTTTTTGCCACCGCGATCGTTGTTGCTCATGCCATTTGTCACAATGGTGTTTGCTTCGGTTGAGCTATTCATAACGTAGCCACCTGGGCACATACAAAAAGAATAAACGGCGCGCCCATTATTTAAATGAGTGACACATTTATACGATGCGGCTGGTAGAAGCGGGTTAGAAGAATAAGAATGGTAGCGAGTTTCGTTAATCGCGCTTTGAAGATGCTCAATCCGCACGCCGATTGAAAAATCTTTTGGAGCAATCGCCAAACCGCCTTTAGTCAAAGAAGAAACGGTGTCAAATGGACTATGGCCGATTGCTAAAATCACACGATCGGCATCAATCACTAAGGGAGAACCGTTACTTAAGCACTTCACTCCGCAGACTTTGCTTTTTGAAGTCAAAACCTCAGTGAGTTCGGTTTGAAAAAGAATGTCGCCGCCTAAGGAGATAATCTCTTCGCGAAAGTTTTTAACGACATTTTTCAAATAGTCACTACCAATATGGGGCAATGCGTCAACGAGGATGTCTTTTTTCGCCCCATGTTTTACAAATTCTTCGAGTACGAATTTCGTCCGTTCATCGTTAACGCCAGTATTTAATTTCCCATCGCTAAAAGTACCAGCACCGCCTTCTCCATAACAAATGTTGCTGTTTGGATTTAAAATGGCATTTTGTTTTAGTTTGTCGATGTCTTTGCTTCTTTCTTCAACGCATTTTCCTCGTTCTAGCACAATTGGTTTGGCTCCGCTTCTAGCAAGCAAAAGAGAAGCGAACATCCCTGCTGGCCCAAAGCCAACGACTATCGGGCGATTGTCTAAACGTGATTTAGGGATGAATAAGGGTTTGGGCTCTTCGTAAGGAACGAGGTTCCTACCACGTAAATAGATAGAGCTATCCACCACGACGCTATAAACGAAATTCACGTCGCCTTTTCTTGCGTCAATCGATTTCCTCAAAACCGTATAAGAAAAATATTTTGGCTCGGTCCGAGTTTCCTTTGCGATTTTTTTCGCAAGATCGCCTTCTTTATGATTGATGGGCAAAGTAATGCCGCGGATTACAAATTTCATAATGATTCGCTTACGATTAAAGCGCTAAGCAATGCCCAAGACAAATTATTTCCGCCACAAAGCCCATCCATATCAAGTGCCTCACCAAGAAAATAAACATTTGGCTCTTTTTTGCTAAGCAAAGAGAAAGAGACTTCTTCAAAACTAACTCCCCCAATCGTAACCTGGCTATTTTTAAAAGGATAGGGAGACTCAAATATGTAATGAAAATGGTGAAGGGTCTTTTCAAAAAGAGCCAAATCGTTTTTCGAAACACGTTCTTTCCCAAATTGTCGCATCGCTTCCTTTTCTAGTTCTTTTGGCAAAATCGCGTCTAAGAAATGCTCGGCTAGAGTTGAATAAGAACTCTGCAAAGTTTCTTTTAATATCATTCCCGGGAACAAATCGAGAACAATTTCAAACGTATCTTTCCCTGAGTCGCGAAGAATCACGCTTTCAAGATTAAAAATGCAGATACCTGATAATCCATCGCTTTTATAGATGAATTCTCCATCTTCTTTGGCTAAAAACTTGCCGTTTTTCAATAAGAATGCAGAACAAACGTGGCGAACGCCCGCTAAAGAACCCAAAAAGCGTTTTTCCTTAACTACAATCGGGCATAGCCCTGGACGAAGAGGGGAAATTTGATAACCATGTTTTTCTAAAATCGGGAATAATGACCCGTCGCTCCCTAGGTTAGGAGAACTCTCTCCCCCGGTAGAAATCAGTAGATAATCAACGCAAAAATCGCCATTATCCGTAAAAATAGTAACGTTTTGCGTGTTTTTTTGATAATCGATTACTTTTGTATTCAATAACAAACGAACCGATAAACGCTTTAAAGAATCTTCCAAAATATGGACAAAAGAAGCAGCGCTATATGTTAAAGGGTATACCGCGTTCCCTATTTCCATTGTCATAATGCCAAATGAGTGAATCGTATCCAATAGTTTCTGATAAGGGTAAAGCTCTAGATAAGAAGAAATAATATCTCTACGATTAAATGATAGCGGGGACAATTTAGCGTTAAGAAGATTGCAGTGCCCGTTCCCAGTCGCAAGCAATTTTCGCCCTACTTTGGACTCTTTCTCAAAAACGAATACATCCCAAGAAGGGTGCTTCTTTTTGATTAACAAGGCACTATACATCCCGCTAGCGCCAGCGCCAATAATCCCGACTTTCATCGCCTTTAATTTTACTGAAGAAGGCAATATTTCTCAAAGAGTTCCTTCTAAAACAATTGTCTCTTTTGTATCGTAGGCTTCTTATTAGGTCTGAAAAAGGTTAAAATTAGCCGTTATGCGTAATGTTACTGAAGTGAGCATCGATAGGCAAAATGATTTGTCTATCGATGGAGAAATAAACGAACCAAAAGCAAAGAAAAAGAGAGTCTGGGAAATCGATTTTATTCGAGGAGTCGCCATGTTAGGCATGGTAATCGACCATGCAATATATGATTTAGCGTATCTCCGCGATTTCTTTTATAACTACGATTCGGTAGGCATCGATTGGGTGAGCCAAATGAGCATATCGCTCACAGATTGGTACAATGGCGGGCGACAGAATTTCCACAATTTCGCAATTTTATTTTTTCTTATTTGCGGTATTTCCTCTACTTTCTCAAAAAATAACTGGAAGCATTCGCTAAAGATTCTTCTTGCCTCATTCATTTTATCAGCAGGTTCTTACATCATTTATCACATCACTTTTGCCGTGAATGGAGGCGACGCTTTGGATTTCAGGCTCTTATTCGGCGTTCTCTATGCGCTTGGGATGGGGACTCTTTTTGTATCGCTTGTCCCCCAAATTTTCATATGGATTGGAAAAGGGATAGAACTCATTAAGGAAAAAATTGCGGAAAAAAGCGGTAAGGCCTATACGAAACAAAAAGTGGAATCTCCTTCTTGGATAATGTGGGTTTATCTAGGGCTTGGAATTAGTTTGATTGTCTCTTGGATTATTTACACTTACGTCGTGGTTTATCCTTCCCATCAAATCACATTTAATAACGCTGAGGAATTTTGGTACTGGTGGATTCGGAAATACGATAGTGCTTCTTATGAGCAAGCAATCCCTTTATATTCTCCGCTGCGATCATCTAATTGGTTCCAGGCAGTATTCGGCCTTAATTTCGGTGATTTTGTGCTTTGTGCACTAGGATTTCGCGGGGTTGGAAGTGATTTTTTCTCGTTAATACCATGGGTTGGATGGACACTAATCGGTGCATTCCTTGGGAAAACCATCTACCAAAACAAAGAATCTTTATTCCCAAAACTTGATGGAAAATGGAATAAACCATTCGCTTGGGTTGGATTTAAAAGCCTTTGGGTATATATTCTTCATCAGCCACTAATAGTCGGTTTAATCGCCATCGTCTTCTGCCCGATGGGCTATCGATTCTTCTAATATGAGGTTTATTTATGATTGATACGAGTAAAACGATTTACGAAAATTTTCGTGCAACCGCGATAATACGCGGGCCAAAAGACGCTGCTTACTATGAAGGGAAAACATTAAGCTATCTAGACCTTTTAGAACTTAGCAACAAATTTGCGGCTTATTATTTTTCGCTTGGATTAACTGCAGATGACATCATCACAATTGTTGCGCCGAACACGCCAGAATCCGTCGCTGCTTTTTTAGGCGCTTCTCAGGCGGGAATTAAGGTGCATCTGCTCCATCCCCTTACGAGCCAAGAAAATATCCTACGAGAATTTGAAGAGAAAAAATCGAAACTATTAGTGACGGTTTCTCTTTTTGTTCGTTTTTATGACAAACTACTACAAAAAAATATCCCGATGCTCATCTTGGATTTCACGAATTCTTTGCCATTATTTAAAAAGATCGCATTTTATTTAATCAACCATAAAAAGTTAGCTCTTTATCACGCGCATAAAGAGCTTCCTAGATTTAGAAATGCCTGCAAAAAACGCGCGGATAAGGAAACGCACTACGACTCTAAAGCCGGGCGAATCCTTCTTTCTAGCGGAGGAACGACAGGGAAAAGCAAGACGATTGTACTAAGCGATTACGCTTTCCTTTCTGTCATCAATACCGGTTTATGGATCGTGGGGACAAAGGAAGAAGAGATGTACGACAAAACCATGCTAGCGGCCCTTCCGATGTTCCATGGATTCGGGCTCACGATGGGTGTATTAACTCTTCTACTTTATGGAGGAAGAATTGCTTTGCTTCCTTCTTTCCGAACAAACAAAGTCATAAAACTGCTCAAAAAGAAACATCTCAATATTCTTATTGGAGTGCCCGCTCTATATGAAGCATTACTCAAAAATAAGCATTTTAAAGGCAAACTCCTTGCGCCAATCCGCGAATGCTTCGTTGGAGGAGACTTCATTTCCCCTGCTTTAATTGAGCGCTTCAACAATCGTTTGAGTGAAGGCGGGAGCGTTGGAAAGATGCTAGAAGGATATGGATTAACTGAAGCGGTCACCGTTTTAAGCGTCAATCGTCTTTCCGACAACAGAAAAGGGAGTATTGGAAAACCGCTACCTGGAGTAATCGTAAAAATACTTAATGAGGAAGGTAAGGAAGTCAAGCCAGGCGAAATGGGAGAAATCGCTATCTCAGGCAAAACATTGATGAATGGCTATTTCGACCAAAAAGATCCCTTTTATTATTTCGAAAACAAGCCATGGGTAAAAACAGGTGACATCGGTTATATGGATAGAGATGGTTTCTTATTCTTTGTTTCGCGCAAAAAGCGCATGATAAAAAAGAAAGGATTAAATGTTTATCCTCTTGCGATAGAAAAGTTCGTGTCTTCGCTTCCTTATGTCGAAGAATGCGCCTATTTAGGCGAACAAAAAGACGGGCGAGACTATACCGCTCTCTTTGTTCACTTAAAAGAAGGAATCCCCTTTGAATCGAAGAAAGACAATATCCTAGACGAGTTAAAAGAAGAATTTAATTCTTACGAGCTTCCCGACTTCATTTTTGCCAAAAACGAATTCGAACATACAAACGTAGGCAAAATCGATTACATTTCCTTAAGCAAAGAATTTCAAAATCACTTAAACAATAAATACTAACGGAAGAGAATCTCAACATCCTACTGAATCCTCTATAATATTTAGGTGCAAATTTTATGAACGTAAAAGATAGTATACTGGACGTTATCGGGGAGACTCCTCTACTCGAATTGAGGCGCTTGGAAAAATATTTCTCCTTAAAAGCTAGGATTTTTGCAAAACTAGAACGCACTAATCCTACCGGTTCAATCAAAGATAGAATCGCGAAGGAAATGATTCTCCTTGCTTTGAAGCGAGGTGAAATCACTAAAGACACCGTAATCGTAGAGCCAACAAGTGGAAATACGGGGATTGGGCTTGCCGCAATCTCTGCGACACTAGGAATGAAATGCGCTATTTTCATGCCGAGCAATTGCTCTATCGAGCGCATAAAAATCATGAAAGCCTTCGGGGCGGATATTCGTCTAGTAGACGCGAAAGGCGGAATGAGCCTAGCAATAGAAGAAGCTAAAAAGTACGCCTCATCTCTACCGAGCGCTTTTATTCCTTCTCAATTCACTAATTGCGATAATTCTTTAGCCCACTATAAAACCACAGGACCAGAAATATATCGCGATTTAGATGGGGACATAGATATTTTCATCGCTAGTTTCGGGACGGGCGGAACCTTGACTGGAACTTCTCGATATTTAAAAGAACAAAATAAAAACATCATCTCAATCGGCGTTGAGCCAGAAAACTCTCCCTTCATCAATGAAGGAAAAAAAGGCCCTCATAAAATTCAAGGCATCGGCGCTGGTTTTAAGCCAGACGTCCTTGATTTGAATTACGTTGATAAAGTGGTTGAAATGAAAGACGATGAAGCTTACGAATTCACGCGTCTACTCGCAAGGAAAGAAGGCATTTTCGTAGGCATCTCGTCTGGCGCGAATGTGTGTGCCTTAGTCCGCTTTGCTAAAGATAACCCAGGCAGAAACTTAGTGACCGTTCTTCCCGATAATGGAGAAAGGTATCTCTCCGTTCCAGGACTTTTTGAATAAAATAAAATATGATTATGAATATCCAAAATCTAATCGAAGAAATGAAAAAAGAATATCAAAAGAGAGAAGCCGACAAAAAGAGCAATGTTTCTCTTCCTTTGGTTTATTCATTTTATGAGAGCTGCGAAAAACTAATTACACTCGATTTTATCAAAATCGACTATAAAGAAGAGGATATTGCAAGGATTATTGAAAATATCAAAGAGAAGCTAAGCGAATTATTAATAGAGAGCGGCAATGAAAACGTCGAAGGAGAATGCGAGCGCTTTTTATCGCTTCTCCCCTCGATCCGAGAACTCGTTTTTGGATCGGCGGATAGCATTTTGGACGGCGATCCCGCGAGTAATTCCATTGAAGAAATTGTGCGATGCTATCCCGGATTCTCTGCAATTCTCCATTATCGAATTGCCCATCCTCTTTATTTAATCGGTATGAAACAAGTCGCAAGAATCATTAGCGAGAAAGCTCATAAAGAAACCGGCATTGACATCAGCCCAGGCGCAACAATCGGTAAGAGGCTTTTTATCGACCATGGGACTGGCATTGTAATAGGAGAAACTGCGATTATTGGAGATAATGTCAAACTCTACCAAGGCGTTACGATTGGGGCAAAATCATTATCGAGAGGCAAATTTCTCAAAGGAAATCGCCGTCACCCAACAATCGAAGATAATGTAACCATTTATTCAAACGCTTCGATTCTAGGAGGGAATACCATCATCGGTAAGGGAGTTACGATTGGGGCTAACGTTTATCTCACCGCTTCAATAGAAAAAGGTAGCGTGGTCTATCTTTGCGACAGCGGGATTAAAATCGTGACAAAACAAGAAAGAATGTAGGAAAGATTAAAATATGAAAACACTCATCATGACATGTGGGGTTCCTGGAAGTGGAAAATCAACTTGGAATGAAGCATATGCTAAAACACACAAAAACGTCCGTATCGTTGACACCGATCAAGTTCGCTTTTCCGTTATGGGAGATTATCAATCGTTCCCAAAAGATAGACGCATTCTTTACGATAAAATGATTGCGTTAGGCAACGAATGGTTTATAGAAAACGAAGGCGAATGCACCGTAATCGAGGATAGCACTTTCACCGATAATTACCGTAGATACTATTACATGAGCCGCTTAAAAGGTTATGACAAGGCAATCCTTATCCTTTTTAAAATGCATGATTATTCCTTGTGCTTTAAACGCAACAAAATGCGTAGAAAAGAAAAATGGGTTCCTGAAGCCGCCATACAAAATTTTATCGATCATTATGAAGAGCCAACGGAAGAGGTCGCAAAATTCTTCTCTATAATAAAAACAATCTATCTTGATGAATAGGCGGATTGTTTAAGCGATTTTATTTAATCGTCAATGCCGCGGCGCATTTTATCTTCTTCTTCTAGAATTGCATCAACTATCATCTTTTTGATGGTTGCTTTATTTGCGACTGGCGTTGTTCGCTTGTCATAGATTTCTAAGCTTGAATAAATCATGTCGCGAACATTTTGTTTCGTTAAGCGTTTCCCCCAATTGAATTGCGGCTTTCCAAAAACAACATCAACGTTATCATTGGTTGGGATTGTTTTCTTCTTTTCTTCGTCTTTGTGTTCAATCATCGGTACGATTTTCGGTTCTTCTTTTTTCTCTTCTTTTTTAGCACCTGGCACTAAATCACTAAAAACGGTGGCGTCACTTCGATAATGGTTTTTGATGACATCATCATTGATGGATGTGGAAGCTTTATCAACCATAATCGCTGCTTTTGGCGATTTGAAGATAAAAGCTTTTCTTGTCCAATAATTGTAGAAAAGAACGATGAGGGTTTTGATGCAAAACGCCGCAAAGAACGCCCAAAAGGCAACATTACCATCGTGAAAAAGCTTTCCCCAATCCACTTTTTGGAATGGATCGATAGATAGATTGATATCCCAAATTAAGTCAATGACCCATAAGCATAAACATTGTATGCCAACGCCAAGGGCTAATCCGCCAATCGCGAACCAAGTGTATTTCCAGAAATAACGTGGGGTGTTGTAATTCGTGTTCTTATCGACGTCTTGGAAAACCCACTTTCTAGAAAAGAAGAAGTTGACCAATAAAGAAATCCCAAAGCCGCAAATAACGCATACGGAAATCGCTAAATAAGATCCATATCCAGGAATGAGGTTTCCATCAACCGTTTTAGATCCTAATAAGGAAAGGTTGTTCGCGAAGGCAAGGCCTAAAAGATATTCGATTGCAAAATCAATAATGGTGCATAGGCAGCCAACAACAATAAAGCGAAATATTTCGCCCAACCGTGATTTCTTTTTTTGTGGAGTAATCGTAATGTTTTCGTTTTTTGTCATAAAATTAGTTTAACGCGTGAGCCATTCCTTTCAAAGAAAGAATCTTTAAATATAGAAAACTAATCCGCCTTCTTCGATAAAATTTTTACAAATAGTTTTATTTGACGTAATTTAAGTTTGAAAGAGATGTCACACCTTAAATAACGATGAAGCTATAATAGCGGCATGTTTCGAAAAGGGATTGTTATTTTAAATGCCTACATCGCTTATATTGGCTTGCTCCATCTAGCGGAACGCCTCCAAGAAGAATTTCGGCATTATGGCATCGAAATCGAGATCACCAACAACGCAGAGATCTTTTCTTATATTGATGAAGACGGCTTTTTCAAAAAGAAAGATTTGAAAGTGGATTTTATCATTTACTTAGATAAAGACCCTTATATCGCTTATATGCTTGAGCAAAACGGTTTCCGCTTATTCAATCACGCCGAAGCAATACGCCTTTGCGATGACAAAATGCTCACTTACCTAGCTCTAACGAATCACGGCATTGCGATGCCAAAAACGATCAGCGCCCCTCTTTGCTATTCGAATAAAAACGATCTATCTTTCCTAAATCATCTTGAGAAAGAGCTCGCTTATCCTTTCATAAGCAAAACCAATTATGGTTCGCAAGGAAGAGGCGTTTGCCTAGTTCATAATCGCGAAGAACTAATCGAAAAAGAAAATGAAATCGCCTATATGCCTCGCCTATATCAGTCTTTTATTCGTAGTTCTTTTGGCAAAGATTTTCGCATCATCGTCATCAACAAAAAAGCGTTCGCATGTATGAAGCGCTATAACGAAAATGGCGATTTTCGTAGCAACATCGCCTTAGGGGGGAAAGGAGAAAGCTTCGCTCCTCCTGCTTCATTCATTGAAATGGCGGAAAAAGCCGCAAGTATTTTGGATTTAGATTATTGCGGCGTTGATTTATTGCTTGGAGAAAGCGGCTCCCCGATTTTATGCGAAGTCAATAGTAATGCCTTCATTGACGGAATCGAAAAAGCCACAGGCAAAAACGTCGCCAAAGCCTATTGCGAGCATATCATTAAGACAATCTATTGATTTTTCTTATCGTGATAAAGAATTCTAGCGCGTTCCTCGCAAGCCCATTGGATGACTTTTCGATCGCTATCATGAGACATACAACGAATCGCGTCATTCGGAGAAAGCCAATAAATATCGCTTACTTCTTCTTTTTGAGGAGTTGTTTTTGCCTTAGAAGCATCCGCGATAAAAAACTTAACTTCTTTGGCTACACCGACTTTCGGCGAATAATAAATGGAATAAGTCCCGCTCTTCATTAGCTGCACATCTAGACCCGTCTCTTCTTTAATTTCGCGAAGGGCAGTCGCTTCATCGTTTGGGTCGATAATTTCCACATGGCCTTTAGGGATGCTATAGTGCCCCATGGCCATATGTTCCACCAAGATGTCATTATTATGGAAAACAACCGCCCCACAGCTTTTCTCTTGTTTTCCTAATAAGTTATGGAAGAGTTCGATTTCATCGTCTGTGAAAAGCAGCCACTCTAAATAATCATCTACGCTTCCCCATCTAGCAAGGAAAGCGTCATAGAAATCTAAAAATAAAAATTGATTGGGCGTCAAAGGAAAAAGCGGGAAAGAAGGATCTTCTTGTTTTAATTTCCTAGTAGAGGGCGCTAGAAGCGGGAAAGACTCCATATAGTTTTCATTAACATCATCGACAGTAACGCCATTAGCGAGCAAAATCAAAGAAGAAAAGACGCCTGTTCGGTCTTTCCCCGCCATGCAATGAATTAAAAGAGGCTTTGGAGAATTCATGATGGAATAAAGGATTTTCCTTGCTTGGCGAGGATCTTCTAGCATTTCTAAATAGCTAGCAACCCCATCATCGTAATCCACAGGAATCCTTCCGTTTCCATTCACGGAGCATTCAATCGTCAGAAAACGAGAATCGTTTTTCACACGGTCCACTTTTGTTACAGGGCTATTTTGGTCGCGTAGATCAATAATCGTTTTGATGCCTAAAGAAACCATCTTGTCTAAATCAGCGTCGGTCGCGTTAGTTAAAGAGCCACTTCGATAAATCACGCCAGAATGAGTATGGCCATAAGGAGTTTCATAGCCTCCTAAATCTCTAAAATTTTCAATTCCTTCGAAATGTAAATTCCTAATCATATTATACCCCTCCACAAATGATACGAGCTAATGCCAAATTGGCATTTTTTATAGTTGCCTAGCTTTAGAATTTTAACTTTTTAACCTGAGAATCGCGATGTTTTTACAAACTCTTTTTTCGCATTAATCACTAAGTTTTGCGCGGTTATTTTTAATTATCACCGCAATAAAAGCTTATTTTTAAGACGTTCTTTAATCAAAAAAGCGCCCGTTTCTCCTTTTTGGAGGAATGGACGTTTTAATGATTTACACTTATTTATCTTCCTTTTTATCTTTTTCGTTGAGTTTCTTTAGTTCGTCACGGATTTGTAGTAAGACATCAATATCTGCAGGCGCAGCCGGAGCAGCAGGAGCGGGTGCAGCTTCTTCCGCAACTGGAGTAATCGCTTCTTCCGCGGCTTTTTCATTTTTGGCCTTTAATTCCGCAAGGGCTTTTTCTTTGATTTCCTTATTCTTGCTTTGAATCACTTTGACAGTCCGAACAATGATAAATAGGGTGAAGCCAATAATTAAAAACGAAACGATGGCATTAATAAAAGTCCCCCAATCAATAAGAGCACTGCCATTATAAAAATAGCTTGTTCCGTGCAATGTGTATTTGCTAAGAATCGTCGTCTTAACCGACTCAATTAAGTTTGGGTTCTCCGCGATAACGCTTTCGCCATAATCGGCAATCGCTTGAGTTTTCGCAAGCATTTGCAAGTCGCTCGCGGCGAACTGCTGGCCTAGCCCGATTGCGCTATTCATGCCAGCTTGAGTGTCGTTCACAGCGGGTAAAACCGTAACAAGTCCTTTTAAGCCACCCGGGACCGTCCAAGTGCAAACGCTAAGCAAAATATTGACAAGCGCGGTAACGATTGCGTTAAATGCGCCGCCGATGATAACGCCAACGGCAAGATCGAGAACGTTGCCACGCAACATGAAGGCTTTGAAATCCGCCCAAAAGTTCTTTTGCTGCTCTTTGAAACTTTTCTTCTTTTTCATGAAAAAACAATTCTCCTTTTTTAATCTAAATAAATATACTACGATTTTTTTCTTATTCTCTTCCGAATATATTAAGTGAATACGACAAACTCAATCGTTCGTCAAAAAACCATGTTCAAAACGAAGAATCTTTACAATTAAAATTGTTTTCTTAGACTCCTTCCGAATACTTTTTGCTTTCTTTAGACAGTGTATAGTTTGCTATAAATCGATATTGACTTTCTTCTTCCAAAAATAGGGTTTCAAAATTCGGCGCAAAACCGCGACTTTTCTTTAGAAAAAAGAGTACGTCGCCTAAGCAAAAAGTTTTCTTACACATGATGAGTCTTTTTGATAATTGAAATTAGAATTTTGCTCGGTATGATATCTTGCGCAGGGCGAATAGAGCATATGAGAAGCGTCTTACTCTGTTCGTAGTATAGAATGGTTGTAGCTAGGGTTCTTCAAAGCTAAGACCCTATGGCTTTCTAACCCCAACCCACATCAAATTTCAGGAGGACTATGTTATGTTGCGCGTTAAGAAAAGAGACAATTCAATCGTCGACTTTGACATTAAGAAAATTGAGGCTGCTATGGGCCGTGCTTTCGATCAAGAGCACGTTACCATCACCCCAAACATTCTTGAACTTTTAGCACTTCGTGTTACCGCCGATTTTGCGAAAAAGGTCAAAGATCAAATCATCGCGGTAGAAGATATCCAAGACAGCGTTGAAACCGTATTGATCCAAGCTCAATACGTCGATGTCGCTCGTTCTTATATGGATTATCGCAATAAACACGCTCAACTCCGCGACATCAAGAAAACCGAACTTAACTATGCCGCAGTTGTCGATAGTTATCTTCGCCTTAACGACTGGCGCGTTAAAGAAAATAGCACAGTCACCTATTCTGTCGGCGGCTTAATCCTTTCTAATTCTGGCGCCGTCACCGCTAACTACTGGCTCTCCCAAGTTTATGATAAAGAAATCGCGGATGCTCACCGCAATGCCGATATTCACATTCACGATTTAAGCATGCTAACTGGCTATTGCGCTGGGTGGTCACTAAAGCAACTCATTCAACAAGGCTTAGGTGGAGTCACTGGCAAAATCACTTCCACTCCAGCTCGTCACTTAATGACGCTTTGCAATCAAATGGTGAACTTCTTGGGCATCATGCAAAACGAATGGGCAGGTGCTCAAGCTTTCTCAAGCTTTGATACCTACTTAGCCCCTTTCGTCAAAGCGGACAATCTTGATTACAAACAAGTCAAGCAATGCATCCAAAGCTTTATTTATGGCGTGAACACTCCGTCTCGTTGGGGCACACAAGCGCCATTCACCAACGTCACATTAGATTGGACCGTTCCTGATGATATGGCAAATCTTCCAGCGCTTGTCGGTGGAAAGCCAATGGACTTCACCTATGGCGATTGCAAGAAAGAAATGGCGATGATCAACAAGGCCTTCATCGAAGTCATGATCGAAGGCGACGCGAATGGGCGCGGCTTCCAATACCCAATCCCAACTTACTCCATCACCAAAGATTTCGACTGGAGCGATACGGAAAATAACCGTCTCCTCTTCACGATGACTGCTAAATACGGCACCCCTTACTTCTCTAACTATATCAATAGTGATATGAAGCCAAGCGATGTTCGCTCTATGTGCTGCCGCTTACGTCTCGATTTACGTGAGCTCCGCAAAAAATCCGGCGGCTTCTTCGGAAGTGGCGAATCGACTGGTTCTATCGGTGTTGTTACCATCAATATGCCACGCATCGCTTATCTAGCCACTGATAAAGCGGATTTCTACGCTCGTCTTGACCATATGATGGATATTGCGGCGAGAAGCTTAGATATCAAACGCAAGACCGTCACAACCTTACTTGAAGCGGGATTATACCCGTATACCAAACATTACTTAGGGACATTCAAGAACCACTTCTCCACGATTGGTCTAGTCGGTATGAACGAAGCTTGCCTCAATGCCCGTTGGCTCAAAGACGATCTCTCTCATAAAGACGCGCAAGATTTCACCGTCGAAGTTCTTAACCACATGAGAACACGCTTAAGCGATTACCAAGAAAAATACGGCGACCTCTTCAACCTCGAGGCAACACCAGCCGAATCAACCTCTTATCGCTTAGCGAAACATGACCGTGAACGTTATCCAGACATCATCACAGCTGGAAAAGCTGGGGAAGTCCCTTATTACACCAATAGCTCTCACCTTCCTGTCGGATTTACGAGCGATATCTTCCAAGCTTTGGATATCGAAGATCGATTCCAAACTCTCTATACATCAGGAACCGTCTTCCACGCTTTCTTGGGTCAACGCCTTCCAAATTGGGAAAGCTGCATGAAACTCGTTCGTAAGATTGCGGAAAATTACAAGCTCCCTTATTACACGATGTCTCCGACTTATTCCATCTGCCCAGACCATGGGTATCTCGCTGGGGAAGTCTGGAAATGCCCAGTATGTGGGAAAGAGACTGAAGTCTATAGCCGTATCACTGGTTACTACCGTCCTGTGAAAAACTGGAATGCTGGGAAGAGCCAAGAATTCAAAGATCGTAAGACCTATGATCCATCCACAAGCATCTTCCATAGTGAAGAAGGCGACCACTGCACATGCGCTGAAAAGCATGAACATGCTCTTCCAAAAGTAACTGAGCCAATGTTATTCACTTCTGCGACTTGCCCAAACTGCAAGATGGCGAAAATGCTCCTTGATAAAGAAGGTATTCATTACCAAAACATCGATGCGATGAGCAATAAAGAAACCACCTTGGCATTTGGTGTCACAAAAGCCCCAACGTTAATCGTGCCGAACGGCGATAGCTATGACGTGTATGAGAATGCTTCTCTCATCCGCGGATACATCGAGAAAGTCAAAGGCGGACATGTCGCCTGATATCATTATCATCGGTGGAGGACCTGCTGCTTTAACGGCAGGTCTTTATGCTCTTAGAGCAGGCAGAAGCGTTACCTTGCTCGAAAAAGAAGCGATTGGAGGCCAAATCGCAGATTCTCCTCGCGTTGAGAATTTCCCAAGCATTGCATCCATCAGCGGGCTAGAACTCTCAAATAATATGTTTGAGCAATATAGCGCTTTAGGCGGGGCTTTCGAACTCGATGAAGCGTTATCCATTCAAAAAGAAGGCGATACCTTTATCATTAAAGGCCAATATGCCGAATACAAGGCAAAGGCCGTCATTATCGCAACAGGCGTCAAACATCGTCATTTGAATATCGAGGGCGAAGACAAATATTTAGGGCACGGAATTTCCTATTGCGCCGTATGCGACGGGGCCTTCTATAGCAATCAAGACGTAACCGTCATCGGGGACGCCAATAGCGCTCTCCAATACGCCTTGATGCTCGCTAGCATTTGTTCCCATGTCAATATCGTTACTTTATTCGATCGCTTTTTCGCGGATGAAGTTCTCGTTAGTGCGCTTCTTTCTTTAAAGAACGTAACCGTTTATCACAATATGAATTCAAAAGAATTTATCGGGGATGGGACTTCCTTAACGGCAGTCCGCTATGAAAATACGATAAGCAAAGAAATGATAGAAATCCCAGCAAAAGCCGCGTTTGTTGCGATTGGGCAAGTTCCTGATAACGTTAGATTCTCAAATTTAGTCGAATTGAATCACGGTTTCATCAAAGTGGATGAAGACAAGAGCACAAAGACGAAAGGGCTATTTGCCGCTGGCGATTGCACCGATAAAAAAGTGCGTCAACTCACTACCGCATGCGGAGATGGCGCGATTGCGAGCTTAAGCGCAAATAAATACTTATATTCCATCAAATAACGCTAGGTCAGCTAGCGTTATTTTTTATTCATAGCCGCGCAAAGATACTTGTTTAACGTATTTGCTTACGATTGCTTTGAAAACAAGAGCCTTTTCTTTTGAAACTTCATGATAGCCATGCTCAATGCAATACTCATTATCGATATAGCGTTGAAGGTAATAACGTTTTGCCCCTTCAATCAATTGCCCGATTCGTTCCATATCTAAACTAGTATGGAATTCATCAATGATTGTGGTTCGGAATTCATAATCGATCACGCCATTAAGCAAAAAGCGAATCGATTCTTCTATCTTAGAAGTGTCAAGCAATGGCTTCCCAGAGGTAACGCCATATTTTGGCAAAGAATTCTTAATATCCATGGCAATATAGTCCACTAACCCTAGATTAGATAAATCCATCAATAAATCTGGATTTGTGCCATTGGTATCCAATTTAATTAAATAGCCGAGTTTTTTAATATCTTGCATCTTCTCGATGAGGTCATTCATCAGTGTCGGCTCTCCGCCTGTGATAACTACTGCATCTAGCACGCCTTTTCTCCGCTCAAGATATTCCATTATCTCTTCCCAAGAAATCGTAGGATTATTCTTTGGATGCAATACAAGCTCGCTATTATGACAAAACGGGCAACGCAAATTGCAGCCCGCTACAAATAGAGTTGTCGCGATACGGTCATCGTAATCGACAAGAGAAAGTTTTTCCCAACCACTAAAATCCATACGATTTATTTTAGAAGTAAGTCGATAGAGTTGCAAAGAAAGTGAGAGAAAGGAATAATATTCTTTGGAACTTGGAGGTTCTCAATCATGTTAGTAAATGCTACAAGAATGTTGAAACTCGCTCGCGACGGACACTACGCCGTTGGGCAATTCAACATCAACAACCTTGAATGGACGAAAGCCGTCCTTCTCACCGCCCAAAAGCTCAATTCGCCAGTGATTCTAGGCGTTAGCTGTGGGGCTGGTAAATATATGGCAGGTTTTAAAACCGTTGCCGCGATGGTAAGAGCCATGGACGAAAGCCTTGGCATCACCGTCCCAGTCGTTCTTCACCTTGACCACGGCACCTATGAAGCCGCAAAAGAGTGCATTGATGCCGGATTCACTTCCATTATGTTCGATGGTTCTTCTCTCCCGTTCGAAGAAAATATCAAAAAGACCACTGAGCTCGTCGCGTTAGCTCACGATAAAGGTTTATCCATTGAAGCGGAAGTCGGCGCAATCGGCGGAACCGAAGATGGCGTCACCGCGGATGGAGAAGTCGCTGATCCAAAAGAATGCAAAAAAATCGTTGATCTTGGGATCGATTTCTTAGCCGCTGGCATCGGAAATATCCATGGTATCTATCCAGAAGACTGGAAAGGTCTCCATTTCGATGCGCTTGAAGAAATCAACAAGGCCACCGGCGGTATTCCTCTTGTCTTACATGGCGGAACCGGAATCCCTGATGATCAAATCGTCCACGCCATCAAAAACGGCGTGAGCAAAATCAACGTCAATACCGATTGCCAACTCGTTTTCGCCCAAGCGACAATCGATTATTGCGCAAGCGGAAAGGCAAATCCAACTGCCGATAACCTTGAAAAAGGATACGATCCTCGCAAGATCTTAAAGCCAGGATTCAATGCCATCTGCGCGAAAGTCGAAGAGAAGATGAAACTCTTCGGAAGCGTCGATAAGGCTTAATCAATTAATTCTCAAATACAAAAACTGCTCGTAGAAATATGGGCAGTTTTTTAACCAAACCAAAATAATTTAGGAACGATTATTGGAGATATTTATTGCGGACACGCTCGATCGTTTCTTTACTCACATTCGCCTCATGAAGAAGGTATTCTTCATAACCACCAAGCTTATTCACTTCATCCATCGCTTCAAGTAGCCAGCTTTTATGGACACCCGTAAGAAGCAGTAAAGATTCATACATCGGATCGCTCTTCGATAAGTGTATGGCTTCATCGAAATACTTTTTCCTTGCCTCAATTTTCTTTTTTACGTAAATATTCGTGGCTAGATAATCCTCTAAGATATCTTCGCTAGATACTCCAAGTATCCCTAAATAAAGCATCGTCACAACCCCAGTTCTATCTTTCCCATCATGGCAATGGAAAAGTACCGCCCCATCTTCTAAATTCGCAAGCAAAGAGAAGAATTTTGCGTAACTGCGTTTTGCTTCTTCATCAATGATTCTTGCTCGATAATTCCTTTTCATGGCTTCTAAACTCGATCCATTTTTGTCCCAATGGAACAAAAAATTAACGTTCCGATTCAAGTTAATATCGCCTAAATCGTAGGGTTTATGATTTTCATTATTCACGATAAAATCTCGCCCTTGGGTAGGAAGAGACAAATATTCGGCGCCCGGAATCTTCGTATCAGGAAAAATAACGCTTTCTAAAGGGGCTCTTAAATCGATATCGTAACGAACATGAAGCTCCTTAGAGAGAATATCAACGTCCTTCTTTGTAAGACGGTCGAGGGAGTCGCTCCGATAGACTTTCTTATAAACCGTTTTCTTATTATTTAGGCCAGTGAATCCCCCTAAATCACGACAATTCATGAGCCCATCAAAATTAATCTTTTCGCTTTTCATGGCACCTATTTTACTCATTGGGAAATGATGAATAAAGCATCTTGCTTGATATATACCCCCATAGGGTATATTTTATTGCCTGAAAGGGAGATAATTTTATGGAGTGCTGTCACCAACATAGTCGCATTAGGGAACGGGATCCTAGTGAACTTAAAGCATTAAAAACAAGGGTTAATCGCCTCGTTGGGCAAATGAAGGGAATCGGGAAAATGCTCGATGAGAACCGTTATTGCGGAGATATCTTAAACCAAATCGCCGCGATTGAAAAAGCGCTTAAGTCGGTTGGATATCTCATTTTGAAAACGCATATGAACACATGTGTAAAAGAAAGCGTCCTCGAAGGCAAAGACGAGGCGATTGACGAAGTGTTTGAAATCATTAAGAGGCTACAATGATTATGGAAAACGAGAAATACGATATTAGCGGAATGAGCTGCGCTAGTTGCGCTAACGCAGTAGAAAGGGCCGCCAAAAGCGTAAAAGGCGTCACTGACGTCTCCGTGAATCTTCTTATGAACTCAATGTTAGTTAGCTACAAAGGCCCTGCTACCCCTTCTTTAATCATCGAAGCGATTCAAAAAGCCGGGTATAAGGCTACCCTAGCAAATAGGAAAGAGGAAAAAACATCAATCGAAGATGATCGCTTTCTCGATAAAGAAACGCCGCTGCTAGCAAAACGACTAATCGCCTCATTCATTTTACTCGTTCCTCTATTTTATTTAGGGACGGGATATATGTTAAGCTGGCCATTAGGCGTTTTTAATGACAATCCAATCTATCTAGGCTTAACCGAGATGCTTTTGTCTTTAGCGATTATGCTCATTAATCATGAATTCTTCTTATCTGGATCAAAAGCGCTATACCGTCGTTCTCCAAATATGGATACGCTTGTGATGCTAGGCTCAGGGATCGCTTGGATTTATAGCGTTGCGATGCTCTACTTGATGGGTAGAGATGCCCTAAGCATGAATATGAATTCTTTAATGAGGGATGCGATGAACCTCTCTTTTGAAACAAGCGGTATGGTTCCAGCCTTAATTACGATTGGAAAAACGCTTGAATCCTATAGCAAAGGCAAAACCACAAGCGCCTTAAAAGGCCTGCTCGATTTAGCGCCAAAAGAAGCGCATCTATTGATCGATGATGAAGAAAAAACTGTTTTAGCAAGTTCTTTAAAAGTTGGCGACCTTTTCTTAGTGAAACCTGGGGAAAGCATTCCAGTAGACGGAACGATCAAAAAGGGCGAAAGCGCAGTTGACGAATCGCCTCTAACAGGGGAATCTTTGCCAGTAGATAAAAAAATAGGCGATAAAGTAAGTACCGCGACCATCAACCAAAACGGAGCACTCATCTGCGAAGCAACGCGCGTAGGAGAAGAGACAACATTAAGCCAAATCATTAAGATGGTAGAAGCTTCTAGCGGCACAAAAACAAAGATATCCGAGATTACTGACAAAATTGCAGGAATATTCGTCCCAATCGTTTTGTTAGTCTCTTTGATCACTTTCATTTTCTGGATGATTTTTGGGCAAAATTTCGTAAGCTCATTGGATGAGGTAACGCTTCTTTCTTATTCCCTAGAAAGAGCGATTTCAATCCTTGTTATCTCTTGCCCATGTGCTTTAGGGCTTGCTACACCAGTCGCAATTATGGTTGGAAACGGCTTAGCGGCAAGAAAAGGGATCTTATTCAAAAACGCACGGGCTCTAGAAGAAGCGGGTAAAATCGATTTCGTCGTTTTGGATAAAACAGGGACCATCACGCAAGGGAAACCAAAAGTAACCAATATCATTCCTAGTCAAGTTATCGAGTTCGATCTCTTGCAAATCGCCGCCTCCATTGAAGCGAATTCTTCTCATCCTCTCGCTATCGCCGTCAAGGAAGAAGCGAAAGAAAGAAACATCGCTTTATTAAAAACGAATGCCTTTCAAAACTTACCTGGAAGCGGATTACTCGCTTCTATCGGAAATGATGAATATCTTGCTGGATCTCCGCTCTTTTTTAAGGAAAAAGGAATTATCGGCGTAAAAGAGCAAGCAATGATTGATAATTTGTCGCTAGAAGGAAAAACCCCTCTATTATTTGCAAAAAACAAGCATTTCCTTGGTGTGATTGCCGTCAGCGACGTCATCAAAGAAGATTCCAAAATTGCCATCAAAGAATTTATGGAAATGGGAATTACTCCGGTTATGCTAACAGGGGATAACGAAATAACCGCGCGTTCCATCGCTATGGAAGTCGGCATTAAAGGCGTTATCGCTTCTTGTTTACCAATAGATAAGCAAAACGTAATAAAGCGCCTTAAAGAAAACGGCAAAGTCGCGATGATAGGAGACGGCATTAACGATGCGGTTTCTTTAACAGAGGCGGATGTTGGTATCGCCATCGGAGCAGGAAGCGACATTGCTATCGATTCTAGCGATATCGTCTTAATGAAATTCAGCTTAATGGACGCCGTTGCGGCAATTCGGATTTCAAAAGCCACGTACCATAATATAAAAGAGAATCTTTTCTGGGCGTTTATTTATAACTTAATTATGATCCCTATCGCCGCAGGCGTATTCTCAGCGTTTGGCTTAGCGAAGTTACGTCCTTGGATGGGCGCTGCCGCGATGAGCTTATCTAGCGTCACGGTTGTTTTAAATGCCTTGCGATTAAATTTGTTTAATCCATATAAAGATAGAGACCGCAAGAAAAATCCAAAGCCATTGCCCTCGTTTTTAACGAATGAGGCATGCCCAATAATAATGAATAGCATTGATAAGGAGAATAAAAACATGAAAGTTGAAATCACTATTGAAGGAATGATGTGCGAGCACTGCGTGAGTCACGTAAAAAGTGCATTAGAAAGCGTTGATGGGGTCGTTAACGCAAGCGTATCGCTAAAAGACAAACAAGCGATTGTTGATTTAAGCAAAGGCATTCCAAACGAAAAGCTCATCAAAGCAATTGAAGACGTTGGATATAAAGCAAAGATATAGTAGCTATTGCTTAAACAAAATCGCTAAAAACACTGGTAAAAGCTTTGTAGCATTTATTGGGATTATTAGAAATAACCGTCCCCAATGATTACTTTAGATTTGGCAAGTCTCATTCACACCATCCCCATTAGATTTCACAGAGCCAGAAAAAGGTTGCTAAGAAGCAAAATGTCATTAGCAACCTTTTGTTTATGGCTTATTAGCCAAGAATAGATGTGTCGAAAGTAACTTTTGCGATTTGGCTCTTAACATCCCAACGGCTGACCATGAAATAGCATTCGCCATTAACCATGGCCATTCCTTGAACATTGTTGCTTGCTGTTATGACTTCACTAGAGATGCCTTTGATTTCTTGATTTGCCTTAATCAAATTCCCGGACCAATCATAAACGGAGAATTTTGCAGTCACACCCACCGCCTTCTCCTCAAAGAAGACGTAAATATAATTCGCGTCGCTAGCCATTCCTAAGCCGCTTGAAGCAGAAACGGATTTCTCGACCTTTAGCGATTTGCCACCAATAATATTGAGCTTGCCGTTTGCCATAATCGCCATCTTGTTGACGGTTGCATTGTAGGCGCCTGCTTTTGCCCCATCGATACCTTCAATCGTAAGGGCGTTTGTTTCAAAAGAAGGCGCGTTATCGACAGTGATATCACTAGCGTTGACACGTCTAACGCCATCATCAGAGAATACGTAGACATAGCCATCTTTGTACATAAGGTAATCGGAATTCGCCCATATTTCTTTTCTTTTGAATGATGCCGTTTTGCCCAAGTATTCGCCTGTAGCGAGGCTAAATTTTTTCACTACAGTATCTCCTGATACAACATTTGTCGTAATGTAGAGATTTTCTTCGTCCGAGCAAATGCCATGAGCGTACATATCCATTTGGCTTTGCACCACTTTATCGGAGAAAAGGGAAGAATTGAATTTTGGGGAAACGTCTTTTTGGGTGCAAGAAGAGATATATTCGTATAAGCCCAAGCGTTCTACTGATTCAGACGCCCCGCTTTCACCGGCAGCCGTAATTTTGTATACGCTTGAATTGTTGCCACCCGACCAACGAACCATCGTGAAATATAGGTTTCCGTTCATGGCAACAATGGATTGGACATTTGTGCTGCCTTTCTTCTCTTTTTCTATTCCCATCGTTTCGATTGTGTTTGTTGGGTTAATGGTTTTTATTGGTTCGCCTGCCCAATTATAAATTTGGATAGAAGGAGAAATCGCACCATTGCTCTTATTCGTAAACACATAAAGATAACTATCGTCACCAGTGACCTTCACGCCATTTTTAAACGATTTGGCACCATACAAATGCTTACCGTTCGCATCAAAATAGCTTAGGCCGCTATCAAGTAGAAGAGCGTATTGTCTTGTACTTTGATTGAAATAGGCGGATTTTATCTTCTTATTATCGGCGACATTTTCAAATGCAAGTTTTGGCAAAACTTCGAATTTCGCTGTGCCAAAGCCAATGAATGAAATCGGTAGGCGCAAGAACATGCCGTCATTATTTGTGGTGTAGATATAGCCATCCTTAATAAACAAAGGCGTATGGTCTTCATTGAGTAAAGTAAAAAAAACAGAACTCGCTACAACACGATTTGAATTCAAGTCATATTTAATGATTGAAACATTGCTACTGCCTGGTTTGCACGAATAGAAATAAGTGTATTCGCCATCGCTAGTAGAAGCGTAAACCCAAGCCAAATCATTGTTCCAAGTTGTGTTTTGGCTGATGGAGAGAGTCGGATTAGCGTTTTCGTTAAAATATTCGCCGAAAATAGAATGTTCTTGCGAGCTTGAATTAGGAGTGATCGTGAGTTTCGAAATCGCACCTGCGACATATTCGCCGAAAGCGGAGGTTTTACCTGTGTTGCTTTCTTTGAAAGTAACGCGGATTTTGTTTTCTCCCTTTTTTATTCTATAGGCGCCTAATTCCACTTTTTGATAATTAGCATACGCATCCGATAAGTAATCGAAGGCGCCCCCTCCTAAGAAGGTAAAGGAAGTATCTTTGATGTTGCCGTTAATCGAAATATAAGCGAAGTCGCTGAAATCGATGCCTTTGGTAACAAACTTGTTATTCGCAAACTCAAAGAAACCATTCGACATATCAAGGATGAATTTAACCACTTCTTCTTTCTCAGAGTTATAAGCGAATTCGATATAGTCATTGTTGTCGAAATCTTTGACATACCCTTCATATTTTGTAGCGCCGCTAACGGTTGCTTCGCTAGTTGACAAATTCTTCATCGTTTTCAAAGAAACCCGGGAAATGATATTGGGGTTCTCAGTAGAAGCAATCGTAATAAAGTAATTTTTCCCAAATTCGGCATCGCCCGTTAATCCGCTTAATTTATATTGGCTTTCAGAAAGTAGAATCCGATTACCGCTAGAATAGGTTCCATAGACTAAGGGCTTATAACTATTTAAGGAAGAGCCAGCTTCAAGGACATTGTCTCCTTCAATAGTGAAGGATTCTAATTCTCCGTTAGTAAATTCGTCTTTTGGCATCACTTTTACGGGGATTTCGCCATAAGCAACATCCTCGTCACTCTCTCCAAACTTGAAACCGACTTTTACACTTGTGGTTTCTAGTGTCAAACGGTTCGTTGGGAATGATAGTAAAGATAGAGAAAGGTTCTCCGCATATGTCGAACCATCGTTATTGATGATATCTGCGGCTAAGCCATCGCGATTAAACCGGTCTCCTTCTGCGTAAGCCACAATGTAAGGATTATGAGTGATAGATACTAGGGCCGGTTTCACATCAACCAAATCAATCGTGATGGTTTCCGTGAAATCATAAACCGTCTTAAGGATTACGTTACCTTCTTCGTCCTTTTTCTCATTGCCGTTTTCATCGACTTCCGCCTCTTGCTTCAGATAATGGAAGACAACGTCTCCACCCTTTTCCGTAAAGTCTTCCGGCGCTTCAATCGTATAATCGGAAAGCTCTTCTGTGTAATCGCGTTGATTGACTTCGTTACCGATTGTGTATAGGCCTTCAACCACGAAATTCGATTTGATTGCTTTCGCCTTTCCGTTTTTATAGAAGCCAACTCCGTCTTTAATTTTGACGGAAATGCCTTTCATCGTAGTCACTTCTGGAGCGTGTTCTTTTTCATATTGCTCTTTTTCTTTGACCATCGTTTCGTAATAGCTTTGCCAGCTTGAATAAGAGACGCTGAAGACTGTGCCAACAGTCGCCAATAACGCAACACTCAAAGCGCCAATGGATAGGCCTTTGATCAAAGATAACTTTTTATTTTTCTCTTTCATAATTATGCATTCTCCTTCTTACCGTTATTTGGTTCAGTCGGATCATTGTTTTGGTATTTTTTAGATGGCATAAATAAGCAAACTAACCAAATCGCGCAACCGAAATACACAAGGCAATTTAACGCAATGATTGATGGTTGCCACCACTGCCAAGATTGAATGGTGAAGGACGTTGTGATGTTCTCACCTTCGCCCGGTTTATAAACGCTCGCTTGATATTTTGGAGAGAGCCAGCCATACAAAACATGCTTGACAGCATCTCTAAAACGATTTTGCAAGCGACCAGAGGCGGCCCCTTCCCCATAATCGTAAGCGATAGATTCCCCTAAAGCCTGAGCCATTCCGATTTCTCCACCAGCGCGAAGTTGTTCATCAGGAGTACCAGTAATACCTTCAGTCCAGTCAGTATCGATATAGCCTTTAAAACCCCATTCGTTTCTTAAAACGCCGGTGATAAGAGCAGTGCTTCCGCCAACCCACAATGAGCCAATGCGGTTAAAGGCAGTCATCACCCCAGAAAGGTTTTCTTCTTCGGTTACTCTTTGGAAAGGACGCAAATACGTTTCTCTAAGCGCCTGTTCCGTGAGCCAAGTGCCACACCCATAACGCCAAGACTCTTGTTCGTTTAAAACAAGATGCTTCATCTCTACGCTACAACCATAATTCTGCAATCCGCGAACGATGATGCGAGCCATATCGGCAGTCATATAGGTGTCTTCTGAGAAATATTCGAAGTTTCTGCCACCAAAGGGAGAACGGTGGAGATTGATGCCAGGGCCAAAAACGGCTTGAACGCCAATCGCGTTCATTTCATTCGCAAAATTTGTCGCATATTGATAAGCAAGGTTTTTGTTATAGCTCATCGCTAAAATCGTTGTCGATGGGTTACCAGTGCCTCTTGGCTTACCAGCAAACCCCTTGATCTGAATCATAGAATCGTAAGCTAAAAGCCTCGGTTTACCGATAGAACCAATCGCTTTATTCCCAGATGGGGACTTGGAAACCAAAGAAACGGCTTCGCTATATTTCACTTGATTGAGCACATCCTCCCATCTAGGGTCGTTATAGTCTTGCCCTAATGCTAAACCTAGTTCAGTAGGAACGCCGTTTTCAGCAACCTTAAGGTTAGTACTTGCGCCCCATGTCGGCTTAGTTTGATTCACTTCGTTTCCAAAAGCATCAGTCGTGGCGTTATCCCATTCTTTAGCCTTATTAGCGGAATAAGTAAGCGCATTATTCTCTCTATCGGATAAAGATCTTTTAGCGACTTCATTCGTCCTTTTCGGGAAAGAATAGCCAGCCTGAAAGTCATTTCTTGACATAAACGGAATATTCGCGTTGTAGTCGGACTCAATCCCATCGATGGAGAATCCATCAATTGCCTCGTCGCCAGTGAAAAGGTTTTTCACCGTTGCACCGGTGTATTTATCGGTTTCGCATTTGATTGTGTCATCGACTTTGAATGTCAAAACGGCATCTTCATCTCCGATTTTCTTGATGTTATGGCTATCGGTCATGAGTTTGATTTCATAATCGCCGCTCTCTAATTCATAACCTTTGAAACCATTGCTATTTTTGTCATAGCAATCGTAAGAGAGGAAATCATAAGCATCGACGTCAATGGTGACCGTTTGAGAGGTCCCAGGCGCCAAAAGCTCGGTTTTTGCATAGCCAACTAATGAGACATAAGATTTTTCAATCCCGCCTTTTGTGTAAGGCAAAGTAACGTAAGCTTCTACGACGTCTTTGCCAGCAAAATTGCCGGTATTAGTAACTTCAACATCAATCTTGAATTTTGTGTTTTCATCAATTGAGACACCAGCTTCAGGCGTAGACTTAACGATTTTCCAATCGAAATTTGTGTAAGATAAGCCGTACCCGAAAGGATATTGGACAACCCCGTAATATCCTTTTGCCTTTTCGCCATAGGCGGCACTATTATCAACGTTTGTCCATACACCTTCTTTATCGGCGGTTTCAAACCATTTATAGCCTACATAGATTCCTTCTACATAGTCGACACCTTGCCCGCCGTTTGCGTAACTAACGGCGCCAAACCAATTCGAATAGCTCGAAGTCATATCGTCGAAGGAATAAGGAACGGTATCCACTAATTTCCCAGAGAAAGGAGTATCACCCCAAAGTAAAGCAGGAATCGAAGCAGCGGCTTGCGTTCCCGTAACGCCGACATAAACGCAAGCGTCAAGCCCAGGAATAGAATCCATAAAGCCAAGTTCCATCATGTTACCAGCATTGATTAGAACAACGACCTTCTCGTAGTTAGAACCCAAATATCTAAGCATTTCCTCTTCTTCCGTTGAGATTTCTAGATAATGGCGAGTATTGTCCTCGTTCATTCCAGGACCAGCTTTTCTTTGAGTGTTAGGAAGGTCGGTATTTTCAAAACAAGTGCGAGAAATAACGGCAATCGCCACATTAGAATATTCTTTCGCTCTTTCTAATAGCTCACTAGAGTATTGGCTCATTGGAGGTTCTCGAAGAGTCGCAGCAAAATTTCTATCGGTGTTATTTGGATCCTTAATGAGGTTAACCGGCTCACACCATTCACGATAAAAATTTTGCAATTCGCTATTTGCTTGAATGCCGTATCGATTTAAAGCCTTCATTAAATCAGTCACGGAATTTGGGTCATCGTTTTCTGGTCTCACTTGTCCAGAACATCCGTTTCCAATTCCGCCATACGACCAATCGACAGATCCGAATCCGAAAACATTGACTTTTTTATCGTCAGTTTTTGAAAGTGGAAGGGTGTTGTTATCATTCTTTAGTAGTGTCGCCCCTTCAAGCTCCACTTTTTTCGCGAGCTCAGCACCTGCGGCTTGGGCTTGCGAAACTTGCGAATCATCCGTTAACGGGGGGCAAAGGTAAGCAGTGAGCTGAGACGAATAGGAGTTTGCAATCGAAGTGCCAACGCTTATCGCAACGATTAAGGCGGCAATTGCAGCGCAGCTCACAGCTCGTCCTATGATCCAGCCTTTGCTAACGTGACCATAAATTCGCGTAAACAAATTTTCTTTTTTCTTGTCCATACAATCCTTTCTATTTGTGACAAATTTATGAAATTTTAACCCCCCCCCGCGTTTTTCAAGCACTTTCGTGTAATCGCTTACAAAAACATTCGATTGTAACTAATAAAATCAGGAATCAAATACCGAAATAACGAATAAAAAAATCTTTCAAAACGAAAGAAAAAGGTCATTATTTACGTGGCTCTCTAGCCAAAATCATTCGATGGTGTCTTAATTCTATCTTCCTAAAACACAAAATTCCTTTATAATTTATTTTAACTTTTTACATTCATAAGGAGAAACCACAATGAGTTTCAAAAAAGTCGTTGTCGCTGGGGGTGGCGTCCTCGGAACACAAATCGCCTTCCAAGCCGCCTATTGCAGTTTTGATGTGACCATTTGGCTAAGGAGCGAGTCAAGCATTGGCCGTACCAAACCAAAAATCGAAATGGTGAAGAAAGACTATCTTGAAGCCATCGAAAGAATGGCCACCACGAAAGAAAAATGGTGCATGGGTATTGCTAGTCCAGATCATTTCGACGCGGAAGAATGCAAGAAAAAAGTCGAAGAAGCTTATAAGAATATAAAGCTTGAGCTCGATATGAAAAAAGCGTTCGTAGATGCCGATGTCGTCATCGAGTCCATGACGGAAAATAAAGACGCGAAAATTGAATTCTACAAAAAAGCCGCTCCGCTTCTTGATCCAAAAACCGTTCTTCTTACCAATAGCTCTTCCATGCTTCCGAGCACGTTTGCGAAATACACCGGTCGCCCAGACCGCTACTTAGCGATGCACTTTGCGAATGAGATTTGGCTCAATAACATCGCCGAAGTCATGGCGCAAGGGAAAACGAATATGAAGTATTTCGATGAAACACTAGAATTCGCGAAAGACATTCGTATGATACCTCTCCCTGTCAAAAAGGAAAAAGCAGGATATTTGCTTAACTCGATGCTCATTCCTTTCCTATTCGCTGCAATGGATTTATACGTCCTTGATATTAGTGATCCTTCTTCTATCGATACGGCCTGGGTCAAAGGGACGGGTGCTCCGAAAGGGCCATTCCAAATCCTTGATGTCGTTGGGCTAAAAACCGCTTACGAAATCGTGAATGCTTATTGCAAGATTCCTAGTTTCCTTGCCCCATTCCATTTCAAGCTTCAACGCGATATGCTCAAAGAATATATCGATCAAGGGAAGCTCGGAGTTGCTTCTGGGGAAGGATTCTATAAATACAAATAGTTTTTCTTATATTATGATTAAGAGAAGGCGAAGTATCCTTCTATTTGCCTGATTTAGCATGAAGTACCGCTTATTTATCAAAAAAGGATTAGAAGCATCCTCTTTCGTGAGTAACATTTTAGATGTGGTTTCTATCGACTCTCGTTTCCAAAAAGATGAAGTTGACCCAGAACTAATCATCGTCATCGGAGGAGATGGCACGTTTTTAAAAGCCGCACAAGCGACGTTCCCTAAAAACAAAGAAACCCGTTATCTTTGCTTTAACGCCGGAACGATTGGGTTTTATAACGATTTTTCGGAAGAAGACATTAAAGACATCCCTGCGATTGTTTTCGATAAAAAATTCCTTCTTCGTGAAATCGATGTATTAGAAACCCATTGCAAAGAGGCTACCTATTACGCTTTAAATGAATTCAATTTAACCGGCTTATCTCAAAATATCGATTATGACATTGCTCTCGACAAAGAATATCTAGAGCACTACTTTGGCGCAGGAATTATCGTGTCTACCGTTTCTGGCTCGATGGCCTATAACCGCAGCCTTAATGGAGCGATACTCGATTCATCTCTCCGCGTGATGGAGCTCACGGAAGTCGCTAGTATCCGTTCTAAAGCCCATAAAACAATCGGTAGCCCATTAGTGATTAACGCGAATAGAACCATCAATTTCAAAAGCGATTCGTCTCGGAGAGGATATCTCTACGCGGATGGCTTTAAAGTATCCGAAAGAAGCATTGATCAATTAAGCGTCAAAATGTCGACAAAAGCGCTCCACTGCTATACAAAGAAAAAGGATTATTTCGTGGATAGAATCCACAAAACAATAGATTTATAAGGAGGAAGTATGTTCAAAATTGTCAGAAAAAAAGTTTTGAACCCCACCGTCACCCAGATGGAAATCTACGCCCCTGACATCGCTAAAAAAGCGAAACCGGGCGAATTCATCATTCTCCGCGTTAACGAAAACGGGGAACGCATCCCTCTCACGATTGCCGGCGAGAATATAGAAGAAGGGGCCGTGAAAATCATTTTCCAAATCGTCGGTGCCACAACCGAAGAGCTAAATCACAAAAAAGAAGGCGAATATCTAGAGGATTTTGTCGGCCCTCTTGGTAGACCTAGCGAGCTCGATGGCCTTAAAAAAGTGTGTATTATCGGCGGAGGCGCGGGCAGCGCAATCGCTCTTCCTATTGCAGAGAAGCTCCACGAAATGGGCGCAATAGTCCACTCGATTGTTGGATTTCGTAGTAAAGACCTCGTCATTTTAGAAGATGAATTCAAAACATGCAGCAATATTCTAAAAATCATGACCGATGATGGAAGTTATGGCGAAAAAGGTCTTGTCACGAATGCTCTAGAATCATTAATACAAGCAGGTAACCAATACGACGAAGTCATTGCGATCGGCCCAATCGTCATGATGAAATTCGTTTGCTTGCTCACGAAAAAATACAACATCAAAACAGTAGTTTCGATGAACCCAATCATGATTGATGGGACTGGGATGTGCGGAGGATGCCGCTTATCGGTAGGAGGCGAAATGAAATTCGCCTGTGTCGATGGGCCTGACTTCGATGGACATCTCGTCGATTTCGATGAAGCGAATAAGCGAAACTGCATCTATCGCGATTGGGAACGTCATAAATACGAAGAAACTTGTAATCTCTTCAAAAAAGCGGAGGAAAAATAACATGGCCTTCAATCCAAGCAAAGTAAAGAATCCGATGCCAAGCCAAGAGGCAAGTATCCGCGCGCATAACTTTAAAGAAGTCGCAACAGGCTATACCTTAGATATCGCGCTAGAGGAAGCGAACCGCTGCTTAAACTGCAAAGTCCCCCACTGCGTATCTGGCTGCCCCGTCCATATCGACATTCCTGGCTTTATCGCTAAAATTAGAGAAAATGACTTAAAAGGAGCGAATGACGTCTTATTAAAATCTTCTTCTCTTTCTAGCATTTGTGGGCGAGTTTGCCCTCAAGAATCCCAGTGCGAGAAATATTGTATCCGCGCCGCTAATCCGAAAATGAAATGCGATCCCGTGGCAATTGGGCGCCTAGAGAGATTTGTCGCGGACTATGCGCGCGAAAATCATCTCGTAGAATTCAAAAAACCAACCCATAACGGTCATAAAGTGGCGGTTGTAGGAAGCGGGCCATCGGGTCTGACTTGCGCTGGAGATTTAGCGAAACTTGGCTATGAAGTGACTGTTTTTGAAGCACTTCATCTAGCGGGAGGAGTTTTATCATACGGCATCCCTGAATTCCGTCTTCCAAAATCCATCGTCCAAAACGAAGTGGAGAATCTTAAAAAGATGGGCGTGACGATCCGCACTGACGTCGTTATTGGAAAAACATTCTCCATCGATGAGCTATTGAACGAACATGGATATGAGGCTGTCTATATCGGAACTGGCGCTGGACTCCCCCGCTTTATGGGAATTCCTGGCGAGAATCTCAAAGGCGTTTATAGCGCGAACGAATTTCTCACCCGCATCAATCTCATGAAAGCTTATCTAGATAATAGCGAGACTCCAATCATGCACGGGAAAGAGGTCGCGGTCGTTGGAGGGGGCAACGTTGCGATGGACGCCTGTAGATGTGCGATGCGTCTCGGCGCTCAAAAGGTCTATATCATCTACCGCCGCAGCTTAGAAGAGCTCCCAGCCCGCAAAGAAGAAGTCGAACACGCAATGGAAGAGGGAATCGATTTCCGCCTTCTCAATAACCCTGTCGAAATCCTTGGCGATGACAATTTGATGGTTAAAGGCATCAAATGCATCAAAATGGAACTCGGTGAGCCTGACGCAAGCGGTAGACGTAGACCAGTTCCTATCAAAGGAAGCGAGTTCACGCTTGATGTCGATGTCGTGATCGAAGCGATTGGAACTTCTCCTAACCCGCTCATTAAAAATACCACCAAGGGATTAGAAACAAATTCCCATGGCTGCATTATTACGAAAGGCGAATCTGGCGAAACAACAAAAGAAGGAGTCTATGCAGGCGGAGACGCCGTTACAGGTGCTGCAACTGTCATCCTTGCTATGGGCGCTGGAAAATCCGCTGCGGAAGCAATCGATTCCTATATCAAAAACAAGAAATAAACATTTATTGTTTGTTCTTCCCCCCTCGCAAAAGAGGGGTTTTCTATTTAAACCGATGTTTAGCTACCTCCATTCGATACTGCCAAGCTCTTTTTTGTTTCTTTGGCTATCAAAAGCGATTAACGCAAATGATTTCTTCTTCGCGGTGGTTTTGATAAAAGAAGTTCATCATAAAGCGCATTAAAGATATTTCCCAATAGTTCTCTATTATCCACATCCAAAATGAGCAGCATCTTTTTCCCACCCTCATAAGGGACATCATAAATCGGTTTCTCTATATATCTTAATACCGATTTTGCCGGTTTTACCAATAGCCTATCATCGTATAATCCGCCGACAATTATCTCACGATAATAAATGATGTATTCCCCCATCATTGGGCGATAGGTTATCTTATCCAAAGAAGATAATTGCTCCAAAATAAATTCAAGGTATTCTTTACTGCTTGCCATAGGTTTTATCAATGTTAAAAATTGCGGTTCAATAACGCCTCTAGGAAAAATATCAAGCAATTGTCTTTTTAAAAAGTTGCTTCATATTTTGCGAAGTCTACGGGATTCTTTTCATGGACAAAATAGCCTTCCGGGTCTTGATAAGTACCCGAAATACCATCGAGAAATCCGGGGATAAGTTCCTTGACGAGAAAATAATCCGCTTCGGGATCGCTCCCGTAATGAATCCCTATCCACTTGCCTAAAGTAAATCCAAATTGTTCATAATAATGAATATCTCCCGTAATCGCGATTGCGCCTACTCCCATCTCCTTAGCTCTTTTTAGTGAATAAAGAACAAGTTGTTTCCCATAGCCTTGCCGTTGGTGACTAGGCGCAACGCTAATAGGGCCAAAAGTCATAAGGGGGATCTTTCTACCATCATCGCAATCAATTTCAGAACGGATGTAAATAATCTGTCCAATCAGTTTCTTGTCAAGCTCTAAGACAAAATCCAATTCGGGGACGAACATTGGATCGTCTCGAAATTTATGAAGCACATAATGTTCGACGCATCCTTTGCGATAGACGTTCATAAATGCATCTCGAACAAGTATTTCGGTTTTTCTTTCGTCGTCTTTTGTTTCATTTCGAATAACGAGATTAGATACGGTCATAATCACTCCTTTCTAATAATTGCATCTCAGATTGCCCCTATCCATGCAAAATAGATGAATCCCAAGTGCCATATTGAAACCGGTCGCCGCGAAAACGCTGAATCGCTCCACCACGCCGAAATAATCAATGGGCACAATCTTCATTCCCAATGCACCAATAAGCATCATGGCTAAGGCAATCGCAGCGCAAACCATATAAGAACGGCAGCTCTTATTTTTAATGCCTGCGACAATAATCACGGTGAGCGAGACAATGGATAAAAGTACCACAATGGCGGTGATGGCCATATGCATTACATCTTGGAACTTTCCAGCATATCCACTATCTGAAAGAGGGAACATCTTATAGCCAATCGCGGAAACCCATTCCATAATCGCGAATAAATAAACGCCCAGGCGAAGAAGCTTTGTTTTTTTGTCCTTGTATTCCGACGCAAACAACCGTAACGGAAGTAACCTCGCAAACGCTATAGAAACTAGATAGTTGATTCCATAAGGAAAGCGATGGGGCATTTGTAGCGCTTAAATCGCTGACCGCTTGCCTTAAAGAATCATATCCAGGATAAGCAAGAGGAGAGACAGCTACGGCAATCAAATAGGAAAGAAAGCTTATAACGCCAAGCAAACCAAGCATTTGTAACAAAGATTTTTTCATATTTACTCCTTATGATTAGCAATTGAAAATAGAAGCGAGGCATAAGAATCATCAAGTAAAGGAAAACCCTCTTTAGCGCCAGCCATAACGATGGTTCTATAACAATAATCGTAGATATTCGCTTTTATTTTTTCCGATGGACCATACGGAAGAATAGCTCTACGTGACTATGAAGCTTTTTTAAGCATTCTTGTTCTTTTTCCGGGTTACGGTCGCAAACCCCAATGAGCAAAGCGATAGGAGCGACATACATCAAGGCTAGAGCCTCTGGATCCTCATTAGCAATCTCATCATTTTTAATCAAGGAGCGGAAAATATCGGCGTGGTAGCGTAAAAGGCAATCCACATATTGCTTTGAATAAAGTGAGCCTAATTCTTGGGAACGAAATTGTTCGATAGTCATCATCCTTCGGAAACGGCTAATCGTTTGGTTATGGAGAGAGTAGAGAAACATTTGGCGCACTTTTTCAAATAGTGTCTCAAAAGAGGTTTCTTCAAATTGGGGAATATCTTTCTTCGCGTCCCCGACATGGATGTCAATTTGGTCGGTATCCTCGTCATACTGTGATTGAATGGATTCCACGATGGCAAGAAAGATTGCCTTTTTGCTTGGAAAATGATTATAAAGCGATGGGGCTTTGATACCGACCGCCTTTGCGATTTCGTCAACGCTGACGGCGTCATAGCCACGTTCCGAAAATAATTCTAATGCTTTGGTGAGTATCTTTTGCTTTGTCTCTATTTTTTGCATGGCGTTCCTCTATACTAACTAATGTTCGTTAGTTTGATTATGAACCGCCTCACCATTTTTAGCCAAGCACAAAATCATCACATAATCGCTGAAATAATCATCCGAAAAGCGAACAAAGGCGAACACAATGGAAGCTACAAGTTATTTAAAAAGGCGAACTAAATCGCCTTACCAAAGATTTATTTATCTTTTTCGCTTACTTCAAGAATAGTTTAATGTCGTCTTCCACGAGCTTGTAGTCCTTTTCATGAAGGATTTCATGCCTCATGCCTTCATAAATATGAAGCTCAACATTCTTCACGCCGAGTTTGCGGTACATATCCGCTAAAGCGCGTGGGCCTTTTCCCCATGCTCCAACCGGATCTTCGCTTCCTGCGACAATAAGAATTTCTTGGTTCTTATCGATTTTCTTCAGGTTCTTCCTTAAATAAAGCGTTCGTAATCCCCTTAAGAATTCATGCCAGAAGCCGTTTGTTGCGGGATATCCGCAGTATGGATCAGCCATAAAGTCGATTATATTTTGTTCATCGACGGAGAGCCAATCAAAATCGGTTTTCTTATTAGCGATTCGATCAAGATAATTGCCCCAAGCAATTTTTTGGATTCGTTTCCCTTCTTTGTCCCAGTTTTTCTTGTTCACCATGAATTTAGCGAGGAGAGCGCCTAACTTAACAGTGAGCTTTGCATTAGGCCCGTTGCTAGACATGATAATGACTTTATCCACTATCCCAGGATGCCTCTCTAAGAAACTTTGCGTCATAAATGAACCCATGGAATGGCCCATTAAAGCAAGTGGCTTCTCCTCTTTCTTTAATCGCATCGCCATTAAGCCAAGCGCGTCGACATTATCGAAGAAAGCGCCTTTATGCCACTTTTCTTGGTCTTCCTCTTTCTCGACATTTAATCCTTGCCCGAAAGCGTCCATGATATAAACGTTAAACCCTTCATGATTCAACATCTTCGCGAAAGGCTCATAACGCGTCGCGTGCTCACACATGCCTGTTTGAATCAGGATGTTTTTTGTGGTTCCTTCTTTTTTATAAGTAGCGCCGAAAATCTTTTTGTTATTCGGCAAAACGACTTCAAATTTGTCCATATGTTAGTCCTCGATTAAATTATACAAAGAACCTTTTTTAGCGTCCATGAACGAAAAGAAAAGGTTTGTCTAATTTTGTAGCGTTAATCGTTATTGGAAAGAAGCGTTTGCGAAAAGTCTTTAGAAAAATAATGAAAAAGTTCTTTATTGTTTCCCAATCGCAAGGTTTATAAAAATTTGGAAGCTTTTCTTCATCGGCATCTATGAAGTACTGAAGGCTCATAGCGACAAAAGGGTAATTTCTGGCTTTGCCATACTTCGTCATCATTGTTTTCACTAAGGATTTCGCGCTTAATTTTTCATCATGAATTATCCAGTATAAATCGAAAAAATCTTTTTTTGTTCCTCTCTCACTGATTGCAATAGATTTCATACATGCAATATCAATAATAGAAGCAAGCTTTAGTCCTGGAAATTCCTTATCTATGACAAACTCATCCATTTGAGAATAGGGATAATAAAAGAAAGAGACCTGAACTCCTTTGATGAGTAAATCGCAGGTATCATGCCTTACGGTAATGGCTTGAAATGAAGGATCAATTTCTTTCGCTTTGCTCATAATCACTTCCGGGTTAAAAAGATGAGGGCAAAAAAATCAAAATCCATAGACATGCGATATCCTTTTTGTAGAGATAATGCAGTGCCTCCCGCCATATAAAAGTTATGAATGAAATCAAAGGAAGATATTTCCTTTAGAAGCTGAATTCTACTTTGATCCAATATCTCTAAATGAAGCATAATTCGAATTACCTCCACGGAATATCTGCATGCATCTTGTAATAGACCATGTCTTCTTTCTTTAAGTGATACGTGTTCTTTAGATAATTTGCGAAACTGGATCAAAGTTCCTGGCGTGAAGCACAGTATCTTTGATTTCCTCATCGGTATACGTCATAAGGAGCCATTTATTTGTTCGATATTACCTTTATTTAATAAACGGCAAATCACGTAGTTTTTATTATCTTTTAAGCTGATCTTATCTGGTACAGTATCCCAAAACCATGGGTAGAAATCCTTAGGAATCTTTTTTGTAAGACGCTTCCTTTCGTTTTTATAAAGCTCATCCATCGAGACGTTCAAGGATTTGGACAATATAGCGAAAAGCTCCACCCTTAATTTAATAAGAGGGATTTTCCCGTCGACGATATCGTGAAGCGTGGAATAAGAAAATGCCACTTTCTTTAGAAAGCGAATAAAGGCTTTTGCCTTGTTTTTCAATCAAGTATTTTAAGGTCACGCCATCCATACGCTTGTTATATCGACCTACCGATATATCGAAAAGAGGCTAAACCGTTTTAGGCAATTCCAAAATTATTCGATTCCGTTTGGATTCTTCTTCTGGAAGTTATAGGCATCGCGACATGCATCGACAATGGTAAGCGTCGCTTTCCAGTGAAGCTCTTTTTCCGCTTTTTGGCAAGAGGCGTAGTTTTCTGTAACATCCCCTGCGCGACGCGGAAGGATTTCATAAGGAATCTTAACGCCGTTTGCTTCTTCAAAAGCGTGAACGAGTTCCAAAACGCTTGTTCCTTTTCCTGTGCCCAAGTTATAAATCACTAAGCCTGGGACTTCGTCTAATTTCTTAAGCGCGGCAACATGCCCCTTTGCTAAATCAACGACGTGGATATAGTCGCGGATGCCGGTACCATCTTTAGTTGGGTAATCATCGCCAAAGACTCTTAAACGTGGAAGTTTCCCAATCGCAACTTGGGTGATATATGGCATGAGGTTATTTGGGATGCCAGTCGGGTCTTCACCAAGAAGTCCAGAAGGATGAGCGCCGATTGGATTAAAATACCTTAATAGAATCACGTTGAAGGAAGGATCGGCAAAAGAAATATCCTTTAAAATCCTTTCAATCATAATTTTGGTTTCTCCATAGGGATTTGTCGCTTCTCCAATAGGATCAGTTTCTACTAGAGGGACGCGTTTAGGGACCCCATATACCGTCGCACTGCTAGAGAAAACGAAATTTTTGGAGCCTACCTCTTTCATAATGCGAAGGACATTCAATGCGCTCCCAAGGTTATTTTCATAATATTCGATTGGTTTTTGCACGGATTCTCCAACCGCTTTATAGCCAGCGAAATGGATAACAGCATCGATTTTATTCTCTAAGAAAACCTTTTTGGTGTCTAGATAATTCGCCGCGTCGATTTCATAGAATTTTGGGCGAACATGAGTAATCGTTTCAATGCGGTCAAGCACGGATTTCTTCGCATTGTACAAATTGTCGATGATGATGGGGTTATACCCGCTTTGGATGAGCTCAATCGCGGTTTCGCTTCCAATAAAACCTAGCCCACCTGTAACCAAAACATTTTTAATCATTCTTTTTATCCTCCTGATTTTTAATGTTTTTTCCTTTTTCTTTTTTGTTCTTCTTAGATTTTTCCGCCTCTTGCTTTTGTTTCGCTACCGCGATGCGTTCAGATTCCGCTAAAGAGATCTTCATTTCGCGTTTTACTTCGTGTGCGCCGCGATTATTCACCGCTTCCCATACTGCTTCGCCATGCATATTCTCAGCGATCACTTTTAGAATCGCCTTTGAAATCACTTGGTCCACTTCTGATTGGATGGCTAGACGGAACGCCGTAAGGCCTAAGGCATCGCGAAGGTCGTTTTCGGCCTTGGTTTCATCCGCTACGACTTCTTTTTCGTAACGCCTTTCGTAAGATTCGATTTTTGAAAGAATGGTTTTTGCTTTTTCTTGAAGCGCGTTATTCGTCATAGAGGCAAAGAAACGGTAAAGGACGCTTTTGTCGCTAGAAACATGGGAATCCATCTCAATAAGTAAAGATAAATCCGTCATCGAAAGAGTGTCTTTTAAGCAAGAAATCGCGAGTAAATACCCCAAATGATCCTCTGTGTATTTTTTCTTTTCTGGAGCGCTTATCATGCCTGCTTTTACGTAATTGTTCACCATGAAAGAGGTGAGCTTATTCTTCTCGCCGATGCTAAGAGGGGCAAGGATATCGTTAATGTACATAATGACCTGCTCCATATATAGAGGAACAGTCGGTAAAGATTTATAGTCTGGCAAAGTAAAAGAAGAGGCGCTTTCAAGCCATTTTTTTAATTCTTGAGCTTCTTTTTCCATAGATGTTATCTCTTTAATAATTCTTCTTTTAATAAGCGGGAAGCTTCAGCGGGATTTACTTTGCCATGGCTTAGCTTCATTACTTGCCCAACAAGGAAACCGAGAGCGCGATCTTTGCCCGCTTTATAGTCGATAATTGATTGAGGATTGGCTTCTAACGCTTGATTGACGAAGGTCATAATCGCGCCAGCATCATTAACTTGAGCTTCGATATGCAAAGATTTTTTCGCTTCAAGCGGAGACAAATCACTATCTAGCACTTTGAAAAGGATATCGGAGCATTGTTTGTGAGATAAGCCGCCAGTTTCTTGCATCGAGACGATTTCAGCAAGGGTAAGAGGAGATAATTTCAAAGAAGAGATTGCCATGTTTTTCTTATTGAGATAGGCGTTAATTTCAACAATGAGGAAGTTTGCGAAATTCTTCGGATTTTTGACTTTATTTGCTCCTTCCTCAAAATAATTCGCCATGAAAGGGTCGCTTAAAATGATGGAAACATCATCTTTCGATAAACCCATCGCTAAATATCTTTCTTTCTTAGAATCATATAATTCAGGGCAAGAAGAAATCGCATTGGCAACAAATTCAGCGCTCAGTTTAATCGGAGTGATATTTGGTTCAGGGAAGTATTTATAGTCCACCGCGTCAGTTTTAATACGCATGAGGACGGTTTTGCCTGTCGCTTCATCAAAACGCCTTGTTTCTTGCTGGACTTTCCCTCCGCTTAAATAGACGCGGCTTTGACGCTCGATTTCATAGTCGATAGCCAAAGCAACGTTTTTCAAGGAATTGATGTTTTTGACTTCGACTTTGGTGCCGAATTCTTGGCTACCGATTGGGCGAATGGAAACGTTCGTGTCACAACGCAAGGACCCTTCTTCCATTTTTCCATCGCTTGTCCCGCTATAGACGACGATATTACGAATGCCTTCCACGTATTTTTGGGCCTCGTAACCGTTTTTGATATCAGGGAGAGAGACGATTTCCACAAGTGGGGTACCAGCACGGTTATAATCAAGCAAGGTATAATCAAGGAAGTGCTCTTGCTTACAGGTATCTTCTTCCATATGGATTCTTTCAATACGGATTTTGCGTTTAGAACCGTCCGGCTCTTCGATTTCGATATAACCATTCGAACCGATAGGACGACGCTGCTGAGTGATTTGGAAACCCTTGGGAAGGTCACTATAGAAATAATTCTTGCGGTCAAAGTGAAGAGTATGATCGATGGTCATATGTAAAGCATTTGCCACACGAATCGCATTAATGACCGCAGCTTTGTTTACAACTGGCATCGTGCCAGGATAAGCCATATCAAAGGGGGTGACTTCGCTATTTGCTTCACGGGAGAATCCGTTTGGTGAGGACGAAAACATCTTAGATTTCGTCTTCATTTGAACGTGAATCTCTAAGCCGATAACTGCTTCAAAATTCATAAATTCCCCTCCTTCTTATTCAATATGCTTACATTGGCTAAGCCGCTTAATTTTTCAAATGCATGACTCATTTGAAAGAGTTTTTTCTCTTCAAACGCTCTGCCCATAAAATTGACGCCAACTGGCATATTGTCAATGAAGCATAATGGTAAAGTGATCGATGGTAATCCTGCAAAATTCCCTAAGCACAAGTGATTGTCCGCGACAAGATATTCATCGGAAAGCTTATCGCTACTATCGCTATATTTCGGCGCGATGCCAGGAGCGGCAGGAACGTAAATAAAATCATGAAGAGAAAGGATTTCATTAACGCGGCCAACTATTTTGGCGCGATTCTTTTGCGCACGGAGGAACAGCTCTTCCTGATTTTCTCTCATTAGGGCATAAGAGCCGATAACGAAACGGCGTTTAATGAGTTCGCTGAATCCGGCGGTTCTAGCGTTATACATCACTTCTTGATAAGTGTTGCCGCCTTTATATGGGCCGAACTTAATGCCGTCTAGATTCGCGTCATTGCTCGTTGCTTCGGCGCAAGAAATCACAAAATAAGTCGCGTAAAGGCTCTCTAGCATCTCTTTGCCGAATTCGACATATTCGACTTCTACGCCTTCTTTTTTTAAGGCTTCTATCGAAGATAAAAAGTGCTTTAAAAGCTTCTCGTTATTAATGGCATCGACAATTTCTTTAATAATGGCGATTTTGAATCCCTTTACCGGTTTATCAAGGTCTTCTGCGTATTTATCCACAGGTTTGTCGCTAGATGTGGAATCCAAGTTATCTCTCCCAGCAAGAACATTAAGGAGAGCTGCGCTTGTATAGACATCGCGAGAAAAATAGCCGACATGGTCTAAAGAAGGAGCGAACGGAAATAACCCGTATCGAGAAATCCTCCCCCAAGTCGGTTTCATTCCAACTAATCCAGCGTAAGAAGCGGGTTTACGAACCGAATCCCCCGTGTCGCTTCCTAAAGCAAAAGGAACAATCGAAGCGGCGACAGCGGCTGCGCTTCCGCAGCTACTCCCCCCGACCAGGCGCTCATGTTTTGGATCATAAGGATTATAAGTAGTTCCTAAATGGCCCGTTGTCCCAGTGCCACCCATCGCTAGTTCATCTAACGTAGCCTTAGCAACCATGATGGCTTTTGCGTCTAATAGTTTTTTTATTACCGTTGCGTCAAAAAGAGGGACATAACCATTCAAGATATTGCTAGAAGCGGTCGTCTCAATTCCTTTTGTGCTGTAATTGTCTTTCGCTACAAACGGAATTCCCCAAAAAGGGTTATCTTTTTCTATTTCCGTAAGAGAGCTTGCTAGTGCGATAGCCTCTTCATCGCAAATCTTTTCAAAGGCGTTGTCTTTGTTTTCGTGGCAGCGTTTTAATGCTTCTATGGTCAATTCAAGTGGCGTGACCTTTTTTGCGACGAGTGCGTCGTGAAGTTCTTTAAGCGGTAAATCTAAATAATTCATCATTGCACCACCTTTGGAAGTTTGATTTGGCCGTCTTTGACATTGCCGGCATTTTTAAGAACGTCCTCTCTAGAAAGAGGCGTAATAGGTTCGTCTTCTCTTAAATAAGAAGTAGAACAATCAAAAGGGAAAGTCATCGGCTCATATTGATCAAGGCCTTTAATTTCTCCAATTTTTTCCATCTGCTTTTTTAGCGTTTGGAACTCTTCATAAAGAGTCTTGTATTGCTCGTCGCTTAAATCGAAGAGAAGTCGATTCGCAGCATCTTTGAGCACATCCATGGTAATCGTTTTCATAATCGCTCTTTTCTTTCTAGAAAAGAATACCACAACTTCACCTCTATTTAGTAACGAAAAGAAACGAACCATTTATTAAAATAATGAATAAATAAACCGACAAAAATTTCGGATCGAAAATAAAGAGAATAATATGGTTTTAATGGCTTAGCAGTAGCCATTTTGCGTAAGAGTAGATTTAAAACCATATTCTCGTTATTAGAACGAGTTAATCGCTAATGGTTTTCCTAGCAATGAGATAAATATCGTTAGAGCAACAAGCGCAAAGAGCCTTTCCTCCATCTTGGCTATCTCCTATTGAGTCGAATAAGGGAGAGCTAGATAACCTCAAACTCGAGGCATAACGCACTCGCTATTTAATAGTCGATTTTTCGACTTTTTATAAAAAAACTCTAAATTTAGTTTCTGTTTGAAAAAAGCAAATATCCATACAAAACGAAACTTATTTTGCGGAATTTCCTCAAAAATTGCTTCGTTTATCGCTTTCGAGGTAAATTTGTTTCAATTCTTCTTTATTTAGTTCTTTTGGGACAGGATATAAAGGATTTGCTTCTTTATCAGCGTGAGAGGATAATCGCTCCAAATCCGCCTCGTTTCGAATTAGATTATCGAATTTTGCGGGGATTTCCATTTTGGAATTCAAGGAATTAATCCAGTCAATAACCGCCTCTGCTTTTGCTTTTTTATCGCTTAATGGGTCAATCAAATTCAAATCATCCGAGATTTCGCTTAAGCGAGAATAGGCGCTTTTCCCATACGCGACTAAAACATGCGGGAGAAGAACGGCATTCGCATAGCCATGGGGAACATTGTATAACCCGCCTAATGCATGGGCTAAGGCGTGAACGTATCCAACATAAGCGCGTGTAAAGCTAACTCCGGCTAGATAGGCGGCCTTTTGCATATTGGCTCTTGCGGTTTCGTTATGAGGGTCAAGATAAAACTCATAGAGATTATCCTTAACGAGTTTCATCGCGCGAAGCGCATATTCTTTGGTCTTCTTCGTGGATTCTTTGCCGATATATGATTCAATCGCATGCGTTAAAGTATCCATGCCGGTCGAAGAAATAATCTTTTTTGGCAACCCCTCTAATAAAGAATTATCCAAAACGGCAACATCCGGGATAAGGGCTGGATCATTGATAGAGAATTTATCTTTTGTTTTTTCGTTTACGATAACTGCGCAAACCGTAGCCTCGCTACCCGTTCCTGCGGTTGTTGGAATCGCAATAAGAAAAGGAATCTTCTTCCTAACAGAAAGCACATGTTTGAATTTCGACAAATCTTTAGAAGGATAAATCGCTTTTACGCCCACCGCTTTAGCGGTATCCATCGAAGATCCTCCGCCTAAAGCGATAATAGAGTCACAGCCTTCTTTTTGGTAAATAGCGGACGCTTCTTCAATAACGGAAAACGTCGGATTGGGGCACACTTTATCGAACAAAGAATAAGGAATGCCCTCATCATCAAGCGCTTCTAAAAGGTTTTTATGCAACCCTAAAGAGACAATTCCATAATCAGTAACAATAAGAGGATGACATTTATCTATCTTCTTTAAAATGGTTGGAATTTGATAAACCGCCCCATTTCCTTCAATGACTTTTGGCTCACGGAAATCAAGAAACATTGCCGCTAGATACATCACTCGTTGATAAAGTCGGCAATAGCAAGCTCGGATAGCGTTCATAATTATCTCTCCCCTTACCATTATAAAAGGCTTGAAGCGTTTTTTCTTCAAATCAGCTCTTTTCAATCGAGAATTGAAAAGCTATTTTTATGATTTTGCCTAAAGCATAAATACTTAGTGGCGCGCCCGAGGTGATTCGAACACCTGACCGATAGTTTCGAAGACTATTGCTCTATCCAGGCTGAGCTACGGGCGCAAATCGGGGGGTTATCCGCCAATTTTGTTGAGATGGGACAAAGCAGTTTCTTCGTCCATCACTTCGATTCCTAGTTCGGTAGCCTTATCTAATTTGCTGCCAGCCCCAGGGCCCGCAATGACGATATCGGTATTCTTAGAGACGCTCAGAGCGCAATGCGCGCCAATGCCTTCTAGGATCTCCGTCATTTTCGGACGCGTATATTTTACTAGAGTTCCGGTTAAAACAATCGTTTTTCCGTAAAAATAACTATTTACGTCAACTGTGTCGGTTCCTAAATAGGTGAAATTGACATTATCCGCCCTTAATTTTTCAATGAGCGCTAGATTGGTTTCGTTATGAAAGTAGCCAAAAATAGATTTTGCCGCAACCGGGCCCAAGTCCTTGATGCGAAGGAGGTCATCTTCTTTTGCTTCTTTCAAAGCGTCTAGCGTTTTATATTTTCGCGCCAAAATCTTAGCCATCTTCTCGCCAACTTCTTTGATTCCTAAGCCGAATAGGAGTCTCTCAAGGGACTGTTTTTTCGATTTTTGAATCGCCGAAATTAAAGAATTGATGGATTTATCGCTCCAGCCATCAAGCTCTTTAATCTCTTGCGCGTGATTCTCTAAGCGATAAATATCTGGAATATCTTTTAAGAACCCTTCAGCGAAGAATTCTTCCACTACTTTGTCGCCCATCCCGTCAATATCCATCGCGTTGCGGGAGGCAAAATGAATCATACCCTCAATTTTGCGCGACCCACAATTTGGGTTAAGGCAATAATGGAGGCCTTTGACTTTCGTTAATGGGCCACCACATACTGGGCAAGTTAATGGCATAATCCATTTTCTCTCCCCCCCAGTTCGGCGATTAACGATTGGACCGGTCACTTCCGGGATGACATCCGCCGCTTTATGAAGCCCAACGATATCACCGATCAGTAATCCCTTTTCTTTAATGAAATCTTCGTTATTGAGCGTCGCTCTTTGCACCAAACTCCCTGCGACGCGGACTGGCTCAAGGATGGCGTTAGGAGTAACGCGCCCTGTCCTACCGATTGTGATTACGATATCAAGAAGCTTTGTTGTCACTTCTAATGGGGGGAATTTATAAGCGATTGACCATTTTGGCTCTTTGGCCGTGTAGCCCAATATATCATAGTCGTCGATATCGTCCACCTTAAAAACTAGCCCATCGATATCATAAGGTAGCGTTGGTCGTTTTTCGGTGTATTCGCGAATATAGGCAATCACTTCTTCGATACCGTGTAATTTTCTTCGTTCATGATTGGTTCTAAATCCGAGCGAATCCAAATAATCGAGAGAATCGCTATGAACGTGATAGCCTAGTTCTCGCGCGTTGACTAAATAATACCAAAATGCATCCAAGCCTCGAGTCGCAGCAACACTACTATCGAGTTGACGGATTGAACCCGCAGCAGCGTTTCGTGCATTGGCAAAAAGGGGCTCGCCATTTGCTTCTCTTTCTTGGTTTAAGCGTTTTAAGGAAGCGTTTGGCATATAAACTTCGCCACGTACCTCAAAAGGGCGTTTTTCTTTCACGCGCAAGGGGATGGAATGAATCGTGATAACATTCGCGGTGACATCTTCCCCGGTAACGCCATCGCCGCGAGTGACACAATATTGAAGCTCGCCATTTTCATAAATAAGGGACATCCCTAAGCCATCGATTTTCACTTCGCCCATATAATCGATGACGTCTTTATGAAGAATCGCGCGCACTTTGGAATCCCATTCGCGCATCTCATCTTCGTTATAGACATTGCCTAAAGAAAGCATCAGACGTTTGTGGGGGATTTTCTTAAAGCCATCTTGCACGGCTCCGCCAACTCGCTCCGTTGGGGAATTTTTCTTTTTTAAGCCAGGAAAGGCCTCTTCTAGCATTTTAAGTTCGCCCATTAAGCGATCAAATTCCGCATCAGAGACGCTAGATTGATTCAGAATGTAATACTCGTAAGTGTACTTATCGAGCAAAGCGGTTAATTCGTCAATCCGCTTTTTTGCCTCTTCTATTGTCATGCCGCTCCTCCTTTTTTCGAAATTCTTACTAATTTTGGATGGGTTGCAAGCAAAGTCTTTTTCCCAACGTTATCAAATTGAATGACGATAATGGATTTATCGATGATATCGATGACTGTTCCATCGCCGAAAACTTCGTGATGCGCTTTGTCGCCAAGCGCCCAATCAGTAACGCCATTTGTTTGCTTTGGTTTTGTCTCAACCGGCTTTTCTTTTTTCTCTTCAAAAGAAGAAATGTGGCCACCGTCGTTAAAGAAAGACGGCGCAAAGGAAGAACCGCCTTGTTTACGCCCGTATCCTTTGCTGGTTCTAGATGCGTTAGCAAACCCGTGCCAACCACCACCAATGTTATATTCATCGTGTGGCACTTCTATACCAGCCTCTTTAAAATAGGTAGAAGGAATCGCGTGAGAATCGGTCACGTAGCTATAGCTGGTGTTACAAGATAGATAGAGGCGTTTTTTCGCACGTGTAAAGGCAACATAGGCGAGCCTTCGCTCTTCTTCGGTACCATCGCGTCCGGTTTCGGCTTCTGCTCTTGCGCTAGGGAAAGAGCCTTCATTCATGCCGATAATAAATACGTAATCAAATTCAAGGCCCTTCGCGACATGAATCGTCATAAGCGAAACATAATTCCCGCCATTCATGTCATCTTGACTCGTCAATAAAGTAACGTTTTGTAAATATTGCTCGAAAGAAGAATCAGGATTCCTATCAATAAAATGATTGATGTCATCAAAAAGAGCGTTCACGTTTTTAATGCGGTCTTCCTCTGGGTCTTGGTCTTCGGCAAGGTAATCGTAATAGTGAATATCGGTGACAAATTCCTTCAAAACGCTTGCAAAAGTCTCTCCGTTTTCATTCATGCGATGCTTCGTTTCTTCCATTTTTATGATTAAATCACGAAGCGTTTGTATGGCTTTTGCGGGGATATTAGTATCGGGATAATTATCAATTTGATGGAGATATTCGTATTCGCTTAAATGGGCGGAAGCCGCTTCATTATGAATTTTCTCGAGAGTCGTTTCCCCAATCCCTCGCTTAGGAACGTTGACGATACGTTCAAAAGAAACATTATCGAGCGGATTGACAAGCAATGAAAAATAGGCGAGGAGGTCTTTTACTTCCATTCTTTCATAGAAGCGAAGCCCTCCAAAGATACGATAAGGAATACCTCTATCTTTGAGTTCCGCTTCAAAAGGACGAGTCAAATAGCTCGAGCGATATAGGATCGCGATATTGTTATAATTTGGATTACCTTGGCTATCTAATTGTTTGCTGGCGATCTTTTTAATTTCGCCTGCAACCCATTCCGCTTCTCGCTCTGGGGTTGAAGTTTGTTTCACGCAAATTGATTCCCCGCCTGGAGCGCGCGTAAACAAATCTTTCGGGACGCGTTTTTTGTTATTGCTAATCAAGCGGTTAGCTGCATCCAAGATGACTTTGGTACTACGGTAGTTTTCATCAAGAATGATCGTTTGCGCACCTGGGAAACGAGATTCAAAATCAACGATAATTCCTTGATTAGCCCCTCGCCAAGTATAGATTGTCTGGTCTGGATCACCAACAACGAACAAATGAGAATCATCTCTTAATAAGTACTGCATTAATTTGATTTGCTTGTCGTCAGTATCCTGAAATTCATCGACGAGCATATAGTCATAACGCTTTGACCAAACTTCTCTAACGGCGGGATTTTCTTCAAGAATTTTTAGGGTTTTACAAATCAAATCGTCAAAATCTAGCGCGATATTTTGTGTCTTCCGTTTCTCATATTCGACATAGAACTTATAAGAAATCTTATCGTCTTCATAAAGGATGTTTTTTGTATTGATATCGCTAGGATAAACACCCTTCATTTTCTTTTTGCGAATATAGGCGATTGCTTTCTTTACAACATCATCACCCTTTTTATAGCCTAAATCCGGGGCAATGGATTTGATTAGCCGCGATTGATCGTCATCAGAATAAATCGTAAATCCAATCGGATAAGAAGCGGGAACCTTTTGATAAGAGATAACTTGCTCGCCGGTTATATCATTGAAAAGGATAGTTTTCTCTTCCTTTTCATAGGTGAGGTATTGATGCTCCGCACGTAAAAAACGAGCGCAAAAAGAATGGAATGTAGAAATATTCAGATGCGGGGTCTCACCGATAATATCGGCAACAAGTTTGGAGGCTCTTTCGCTCATCTCGCCTGCCGCTTTATTGGTGAAAGTAAAAGCGAGAATGCGTGAAGGATCAACATGAAGCTCACTGATAAGATAAGCAATGCGATAAGTTAAAACACGAGTTTTGCCACTACCCGCGCCGGCAATGACACGGATAAATTGAGATTCACTTGAGACAGCTTGGAACTGTTTGTCGTTTAATAATGATGCGTAATCCATAATATCTAGAACGTTCAAATTATACCCTTTCGCTTGTCTTTTTTGTTAGCGGAAACGTAGGTTTATCAAGCAAAATATTTTCGAAAAAGGAGACTAGACTTTAACAATTCGAATCTATCTCATTTGTACGTTCTATCAATTCCAACTCATCAAATTTGTATGTAATCACATCAATTGGATAATTCATCGTATCCCGAATTTTCACTTCACAAACCGGATATCCAGAATAAATTGAAACTACAATCCCTTTACTTCCTGTTGGAAAGCCTTTCTTGCTAGCCAAAGTTTTTACTATGTCTCGTTGTTGAATTTTCATTATTTTACTTTCTTTTTTATTAAAATATGCATTTATTTGACCGATTGTTCAAAACTTCGATGACCCTTAAATCTAATCGCCCTCTCTTAAAACAAGTTCTAATTCACTAAATTTATAATCTATGGTATCGATCGGATAATTGGTTTTATCCCAAAGTTCAACAACACAGGCATCATGTCCATTATATACATGAACTACCAACCCCTTTGTTCCAGCTGTATAGTTTTCTTTATTTATTGTTGTTTTAACAATATCTCCTTCTAAAAACTCCATTTTATTATTTTCCTTTCTTTTTTAAATGATTAGTAATTAATCTTGGAATACCGTTTCCGTCTTTATCAATTTGGTAAACTGCTACAACGACTTTTGTTTTACCATTTATACCTTTGATTGGAATTTCGTAAGTATATCTCATGCCATATTCAGTTTTCTGAATTTTGATTAAGTGCGCGTTGCCGTTGTTCACTTCATTGATAATTTGCTGTTTTAGTGAAGCAAAATTGTTTTTATCATAGCCTAGACCCAATTTATAGGCTATTGCCTTGTCCTTGCCTCTTTCAGAATCAATGTCTAACGAATATTTGAGAAACTTATTGTCGTCAATGGTTGCCCTATCATAATTAGGCATCAAAGATGAGGTTTCTATATTTTTGCTACTAAAATTTTCTTGATTCAAAGATTGTTGAGGGTTGCCTCTAGTGCCAATGCCATTACCGCTGTTCTTATATCTGCCCATTTCGGATAGCCTCCAAAGTTTGATTACGAATGAGAAGTATGTTCGGTGGTGAAATTACTTTGGCACCAGTATTTTCAATCTTTTTGACAACCTCTTCAAATTTTGAACATTTAACAGAAACATTGTATAGAATCACAATTTTCGGTTGTATTACTTTCATAGTTTCTTCGACGATGTAATCTAATAACTCTTGCCTGTCTTTGCCGTTTAAAAGTCCTTTCGTGCTTATGGCGATGGCGCTGCCTATTGAAATGCCACTCAAAGCCGCCTTTTTGGTAACCTCATCGATAAATGAAATGTTGGGGATCACAATCTTTCTTAGCTCGTTTACTAGATAGGACCCTACTATCCTGCTTTTAAAGATGCGGTACAGATTCTCAATTTGAGGAGCATCGCCACAAATCGAATAATCTGGACTAACAATATAATGATAGGCACTTAGTTTGTCCTTGTACTTTGACAAAAAACTTCGTTCATCATGATAAATTGCGTTAAATAGCCCTTTCGTGCCATCGAAAGCTTTATCGTATTGATAGAAGCATAAGGCCGGAAACTTATATTTAGGATTCGCTTTCTCTCCGTAAAGGGCTAAATAATCGATAGGGCAAACGTCTAAGTTACATGTTGCTTCTGGCATATCCAGAATTCCATAATAATGCCCTTTATTGGTATGCTTTAAAAAAGTTAGATTTAATCTATTAACCATAAATATATGGTCCTCCTAAATTGAAATTTGGAGGCTTTACCATATAATAGTTAAGGTCCTTGAACTGTTTATATGGTTCAGCCAAATAGCGGGGCTCTGCAAAGCGCCGTTATTTTTTTATGTCATCCATTAATGACTGGTAGTTGTCGAATTCAATGCCGTAATACTTTTTATAATAAGCATTCATAAACTCAATTTCATAATCTTCTAATTTATACCTCCTATACTTTATTCTGTTCGAAGCGTGTGTATAAGCATTGGTGGCCACTTCTAATGAGACGTTAAACTTAAACGCCAAATCGTACTCGTTGCATTTTTTTAAGATGCACACGAATACCAAGCAAGTAGGGACGAGAAGTTGCCTCGCAAAATGGTTGGCTTTGGCTTCTTCGAATGCCCCGTCCTTCTTATCGCCAGAAACGTAGTGCCCTAACTCATGACAAATAGTAAATTTGATTCTGTATTTGAACATCTCATCGTTATAGAAAATTATAGGCGAACTATATTTGCCGTTTTCCAAGACAAAGAAGCCATCACTTATTTTGTCTTTCTTGCTGAGAATATATTCTTTTGCTTTTGATTCAATTTGAGAATAAGCTACCAAAGTCACACTCATCGCTTTTGCTAATTGATTTACATCCAATTCATCGTCAAGAAAGTCATAATCAAGACGAAGCTGCAAAGCCGTTTGATCCAATATCCTGTATTCTTTGTTAGCCAATTTCATTTCTTGTCCCCGAAAAGCAATTTGATGAGTTCGGTTTTTTCTTCATCAGACAAATTGACTTTATTCCTTGCTACAACTCGATAAGTTTCTTCATATGGTGACGATGGGTCGAAATCATCGACATCTCCAACCAAATAGCTAACCGACACCCCTAAAGCTAACGCGATATTGCGTATAACATCAATACGTGGCTTTAATATGCCGGATAGATACCTGCTCAGTGATGCTTCTGTGATATTGGACATTTTGGCTAACTGTTTTTGGCTAAGACCCTTTTCCTTTAAAAGGTCGTTAGTCCTTGATACAAATGCGTCAACGTTCATTTTTGCTGCCTCCTCTTTGTATTATAATAATTGCATATTTGCAATTCAAGTGTTTGCAATATGTTTATTAGTTACGTAGAAAATCCACTTTTGTTCATAGGGCTTTTTCGGCGTAACTCCTCAATTATTAGGTTTTAATAGTTGTTATTAGCGTTTTTCGGGGTGACACCCCAAAGATGTCTTTGACATCATGCTATAATTCAGCACTTCTTATTGCTTTTAGATTAATTTAATAAAAAGTCTTTATTCTTATATTCTTTTGACAAAGTTCCGATAAACATATATATTCAAATCGGATTAAAACATGGAATATACAAATTCGGAAAAACTTTCAAAATTATGGGGGATTTCATCCAGGCAAATACGCAAATATTGCGCATTAGGATTGATTGAAGGCGCAATCAAATGCGGCAAGACATGGAACATCCCAACCAATGCCAAACGCCCAAAAGACAAGAGAGTCAAATCAGGGAATTATTTCGATTGGAGAATGAAATATGGAAACAAAATGGAATGAACAAACGCTAATAGCGAAGGACGAAGACCTCTACTACGATAGAAAAAACGTCAAAATAAAGCCAAGAGACATCGCAAGAGTAATCATATCATTCGCCAACGCAGAAGGCGGGACAATTGCAGTCGGCGTTGAAGATGACAAATCAATCACGGGATCGATGACCACACAGCTGAAATCAATGAGATAGAGTATGCCCCAATCAGCCTATGCAATCCACCCATAAAATGCACATTCCAAAAGATTCCAGTCATGGATAAAGACGGGCATTCAAATCATGTTCTTCTCATTCACGTTCCCATGAGTTCTAAAGTGCATGAAGACGCCTCAGGAGACGCATATTGCAGAGTTGCCGACAAGAGCCCTAGGGTGTCATTTTTTCGAAACATCCCCCGTTTTTGGTTCTTCTATCGATGATATCGACAAAAACTTGGTTTTAGAATACATAGATAAAATCGGGTATTCAATGCCTTTCGAAGACTATGTTAGCGAAAATGGATTCGTTGTAAATAAGCGAGGCGAGGTATCCGCAAAAGCCATTCTTCTCTTTCGCAAAAATCCCCAGAAATTTTTCGCGAGAGCCCGAATAAGATTCATAAGGTTTGAGGGGACAGAAGAGTTGACCGGAGCCGAAATGAACGTTATTAAAGACGAGACATTCGAAGGACGTTTGCTAGATCAGCTCAATGCGGCGATTGCATTCGTCAGAACTCAAATAAAGGAAAGGTCTTTTTTAGGCGAGGACGGCAGATTCGTGACCATACCGGAATATCCTGAATTTTGTTGGAAAGAGCTTATCGTAAACGCGGTCACCCATAGAGACTATTCAATCACTGGAACCGACATTCAAATCAAGATGTTCGACAATAGATTCACCGTTGAGAGCCCTGGAATATTCGTGGGAACCGCAACCGAAAAGAGCATCAAGAATACGCATTTCTCCAGAAACAAAGCTATCGTGGCCTATATGAAAGAATACGAATTCGTCAAAGAGTTTGGCGAAGGTGTCAAACGTATCTATAGAGAAATGGACGAAGCAAACCTTCCAATCCCTACGTTCAAAAAGCAAGACTTTATGACGATTGCGACAATTAAAAATAGTTATATTGATGGCAACGTCCCTCAAAATGTCCCTCAATCGAAAGAAGTTAAAATCATCATAGAAACAATTAAATCGAACCCCTTAGTAACAAGAAGTGAATTAGCTAAAGCTATAGGAAAATCAACGAAAACAGTTCAACGCATTTTAAATGAAAATCCTAAAATAAAACATATTGGTTCTTCCAAAAAAGGTCATTGGAAGATCGATGAATAGGCCTGGATCCATCCAACAATGTAGATAAAACGGTTCACGCTCATGCAAATCATCGCGAGCAAAACCAACGAACGATAAAAATAGCAAGAATTCCAAAAAAAGGGATAATAAGCGTATGTCGTTTTTCGTAGAGAGAAAAGGAGCAAGCAAAAACATCGCCTATATCGCGATTCTTGTCGCGATTATTTGTGCGTTTTCTATTGTTTCCGCTTTTCTTCCGCTGTCGGCAATATTTATTATCGTTTTCATTCCTTTAATCTCGACTCTAGCGGTCGAATATTGCGAGAAAAAATACGCATGGCTATTTTTAATCAGTGCGCTAATCGCCACATTTGTATCCACTATCTATAACTATATGGATACCTTATTTTATATCTATCCTGGGATTATCTCTGGATTCTTTTATGGGTATCTACGAAAACGAAATTTTCCAATTACCATCGTAGTTTTTATGAGTGCCTTAGTTTCTTTAGGCTTAAATTATTTGTCGCTTCCTTTGATTCAATTCGTGTATCAAATCGATATGATCAGTTTTTCACTCGAACTATTCGCCCTAAAAGAGGTCCCTAATATCCTTTATATTGTCCCTACGTTTATTTTTTCTTTGTCATTAGGAGAAATCACGATCTCGCATTTACTCATTGAAATGACAAACAAAAAATTTTCTTACGAAGAGAGAAACGAAACGAAACTAGAAAAATATTACCCTTTCGTTTCTTTGCTTTTCGCTTCCTTAAGCATCGCGATGGCATTCTTGCAGCCCTCTATCGGGTATTTATTCCTCGTTATGGCGTTCTTTTTTACCATCTCTAGCGATTATTACCTTCTTCCAAAAGGAAACAAAATCCACTACCTCATCTTGATCATATTGCTCATCACGATGGTCTTTTTATTCGCTTTTCTTTATAAAAAGATGCCAAAGCAAACCGGAATTCTATTAATTTCGCTTTTCTTGTTCGCTAATGATTTCACGGCGCTTCCAATCGGATTACAATTAATAGGTAAGGAAAAAAACCATGGAAAAAAAGAAAAGTGATAATTTCTTCAAAAGCTTTGGATTGGGCCTAGCCTATACTTTGGTTTTTCCTCTCATTGTCATTGCTTCCTTATTCTACGGATTATGTGGCTTAATCTTATGGATGGTGAATGCCTCTAAAGGTGTTGCCCGTTTCTTCAAAGGGGAGACTTTTTATCCGATGCTTCGCGAGGATAAAGAAGTTGCCCTTATCTTAAAAAGGCAGCATGAAGCCATTATTAATGGCGTCCCTCCCGCTCCTACTCCGGCTCCCGTTGCTCCTACTCCAAGCCCTACCCCAAATAATGTCTATGTCCAAAATAATTATTACTCGCAAGAAAAGAAGATAGAGAAAGAAACTCCTATCCCAAATAATGCGAGCCGCTTTATTGAAGGAAGCGCGAATTATATTCCTTCTCCTTCTACTATTAACCAAGCGAATCCTTCTTTAAATGCCCCTCATCCTACTTTTGAAGCGGAGCCAATCTCTTCGTCTTTCCCTTCTCAAAACGAGCCACACTTAATGGAAATTCCTTCTTATACGCCGCCTCAAAACGAAAATGTCACCGACAATAATATCAATCTAACCCAAGGAGATGACCCTCATGGCACTCATTGACATCATCAATAACGAAAGTGACCGCCGTCTAGCCATCGCCGCTTTTATCATTCTCACGGTTTTATTCCTTATCGTTGGCTTACTCGGAATGCTCATTCGCAAAATCATGCAGCTACAAGGCGCAAAATTGGATGAGCTTGTTTCTCATGCCGTTCATTTTCGAATTCTAGAAGACGAAAAGCATTTTCGAAAATACGCGAAAGCAAAATCAAAACGCCTTTTTTTCAAGCAGGCTTTGCCACCGATCCTTATTTTGTTTGTCTCCCTTGTTTTCTATTTGATTTATGCTGGGGTGAGTAACAAATGGGTTAATGATTATTGGGGTGAATTTAGCACGCTTTTCTTCGTATGGGATTTTGCCGATGAAGGGAGTCACGTCACTTTTTGGGGTCTCCGCATATTGGCGAAATGGCCACCTTGCATCAATGAGCCTCATTTTGTGCCAGAATATTTTGCCAGTTATATCCTTTGCTCGCTTTGGATCGTTGGCTCAGTTTATTTCTTCGTGGTGAGCCAAGCTTACTTATCGCGCGCGTTCATGATTTCTCATCGCGCAAAAACGGTATATTCAAAATCGCTAGAAGGCTATAACTACTACGATTCAATTTACCCCTCTAACGGAACACCTAATCCTTATACCGGCGTCAATCTCTCTAATGGAGCACCTATCTCCCAAAATCAACAAAATCCTAATAATTTCCCCTCCAATCGTTAGATATTAGAAATAATCTCCCCAAAAAGCTTATTCTTTAAAAAAGCAATGCTCTTTCTTCTTTGATAAATTGAATTTGAAGAAGCGTTTTTAGCGACAATCCGTTAGTCTTCTAGGCGCCATCATCAACCATTTTTGCCACTTTTTTGTGGCATATTTCTTGTTTGCTTAACTTATGTCTATGTCTTTCTGCATATGTTTTAAGAAATTTTATGCATATAGCCAATCATTTCTGCATATTATTCAAGAAAAATATGCAGAAAGAGTTATTTATACATCTTATATATATAGAGCGAACAAAAAACAGGTGAACCATTAGAATCCACCTGTTTCTATTCGCGTCAAATTCTTACAAAAGGAATAATTCCACGATTTCCCAAAGAATGAGGATAGCCATCGCGATATCAATAGCGACAATGACGTAGAAAATTCTTTTGCGGCTCAAGGCCTTTTTTTCTTGATCGCTTGCTTCAAAAATGTCTTGTGTATCCATAATTAATATTTTAGTCCGCTAGAATTCCTTGGGTAAGGTTCAGTGTCGCGGATATTCCCGATGCCGGTAATATACATGAGAAGTCTATCGAATCCAATCCCGAATCCACTATGGATGCAAGTCCCGTATTTACGAAGATTGAGATACCACTCAAGACCCTTTTCGTTACCTTGTTTTTCCATCTTGGCTTTAAGAATATCGTAACGTTCTTCACGTTGGCTTCCACCGACGATCTCTCCTTCTCCTGGGACGAGCAAATCGCATGCCGCAACCGTCTTCCCGTCATCGTTTTCACGCATATAGAAGGCTTTGATTTCTTTCGGATAGTTGATGAGGAACATTGGCCCTTTGACGACTTGCTCGGTGAGATAACGTTCGTGCTCACTTTGTAAATCCATTCCCCATTTGATGTCATTATTCTCGAATTTGTGGCCACCTTTCACTGCGTCAGTAAGAATTTTGATTCCTTCGGTGTATTCCATTTTGGTAAATGGCTTGCTCAAAACGAGATTAAGCTTTTCTTTCACCCCTGGAGCGACCCATTTATCAAAGAAATCCATCTCGTCTTTGCAATGCTCTAAAACATAACGGATGCAGAACTTAATGGAATCTTCGATGCATTCCATGTCATCGTCTAAATCAGCGAAAGCAAGTTCTGGCTCAATCATCCAGAATTCGCTCGCGTGACGCGTGGTGTTGCTCTTTTCTGCACGGAAGGTAGGGCCGAAGGTATAAACGTCTTTAAACGCTAAGGCGAACGCCTCAACATGAAGTTGTCCTGATACCGTCAAAGAAGCGCGTTTCCCAAAGAAAGCGGTATCGCTTAATTTCCCGTTTTCATTCGTGCAAACGGTGAATACTTGCCCTGCGCCTTCAGCGTCATTCCCCGTAATCTCTGGGGTATGAATATAAACAAAATTATGGCTTTGGAAGTAAGTATGGATTGCCATTGCTAGAACGCTTCTGACGCGGAATACCGCATCGAAAGTGTTGGTTCTTGGACGCAAATAGGCCTCATCGCGAAGGAATTCGAAAGAATGTCGTTTCTTTTGAAGAGGGTAATCGCTCGCGACCCCGCCTAATAGGATCACTTCTTCCGCCTGGATTTCAAAAGGCTGCTTGCCATTTGGAGTAAGGGCAATTTTGCCTTTCACTTCCAAACTAGACCCCGTGTTATAGTGAGAAATCGCATCAAAATCCTTTAAGGCATCGCTATAAACGATTTGAACGGATTTAAAAGCAGTGCCATCATGTAATTCAATAAAGCCGACTTTCCCGCTATTGCGGTTAGTTCTCACCCAACCAACCATATTGATTTGTTCTTTTGGCAAACTTCCCCCGCTCTGGTAGAAACTATAGAGTTCGCGGACACTAATCACCTTGTCTTGCATAAAATCTCCTAACACGAATAAATGCGAAATTTCCCAAATATTTTACCGCCACTTGCTTCTTGATAGATAGAAAATGTTACGCAAAAAGGCATAATCAATACTCGAATCATTTAATCGCGTTATTGATTTGCTGTCGAATTAACATTCGGCCCCGGGGAAAGAGGGCGGAAACCATCATTGCAAAGCCTTGCGGCTAAGCTATAATGGTAGTGGATATGGCTCTAACGTCCCTTGCGGCCGTTAGAGTTTTTTTGACTCTCTATCAGGAGGATGAGAATCAAAATCATCACGATAGACGTGACGTCCATCACCACTTCTCCTTTCTTTGCTTTTCCCCGGGGAAATGTTTTTGAGTCGGCATAAAAGCCTCCTCATTTATCTATAGTCATGCTTTTCCTATTTTTACCAAAAAAATTTCTGAAATTTTGATTTTCAACCTTATTAAAAAGAAAACCGAGCCTCACTAAAAAGGTTCGGTTTCTACTTGATAGCTGGCTGAATACTAAGCAGCCATCGTAGCGATATTGGCCGCAGCCACAATCGCGATGATCCAAATAATAGCAGGGATAAACGAAAACACGGTGCCAACGATTGAGGTGACTAATCCGCCCGTTGCACGGCCACCCTTATGTATCACAATATCAGCCAAAACGATACCGGTAACGCCGAGAACAAATGCGACAATCGATAAATAGCCGAGTATAACGGAAAAAGAAATGCAACTCAAAATCAAAGAGACGATCCCTAGAACCAATGCAGCAATACCCATAGAAGCCTCCTTTCTATAGGAATTTTACCCCCGGACTTTTTCAAGTTTTTTCGCACTTTTTGTAAGTTTCTTTAAAAACAATAATCCGATTCGGGAACCGATAAACTACGCGCAACTTTTTGAGTGTAAATGCAGTAGCCGATTTTACGCCACCAAGCTTTGTGAAGTGACCGACTCTACTACTCTTTCGCCTAGCTAGATTATGCGAATCTCTAAATGCCATTCTCTTTTTTTACCTTATCTAATTTCTATTCATGGGCGATTGAAAATCCCAAGCTCAACACTTTGGTAGATATGTATAACATCTAGAAAGTGCCTAATGGTTTAGTTTACGATAAGGTTTACGAATTCTTTTTTAATGGTTTACAATAAGGTTTACAAAGGAGACAAAAGGCGATAGTCATGGAAGATTTAGAAAAAATATTTAACTTTCTACTAAGTAAAGAATATTTCACAGAAAGAGAACTCCGTTATAGCAAAAGCGCCAACCTCTACCTTTCGGGTTACTCTTACCGTTCTTTATTAGATTATAAAAAGAAACTTTTGAGTCAAAATGACCCTAGATTAGAAAAGCTAGATCTTTATGCATGGGATGATAAACCGCTTTTTTTCGCAAAATCAATTGACTTAGAAGATTCTTTCCGTTTCTTTGAAGAAACCCTTCACCAAAGCGATGTCTCTTCTTTGAATGAAGAGATTCTAAAATCGCGTATTTATTCTGAAATCGAAGGAAGTTTATCGATTGAGCAAGTGCCTACCACAAGAAGAAGGATAAATGAGATCACCTCTGGCAAAAGAAAACCAGAGACTCAAAACGACATTATTATCAAAAATATGGGCGAAGGCATTCGTTTTGCCATGAAGAAAATGGCTTTCAATGAAACGAATCTCCACGCGCTTTATCGCATTCTTAGTGATGATTGCCTTCTAGAAGAAAATAAACTCAAAGAAGGTGAAATATACCGTTATGATAGCGTGAGTGTAGATAATTATCAGGGCTCTCCCGCTAAAAAAATAAAACCATCCATGGATTCTTTATTTCACTTTGTGGAAACAAATCTAGATAAGCCAAACATGAAATATCTTTTGCCTCATGTTGTTCATTATTACCTACTGTATGTTCATCCATATTTTGATTACAACGGAAGAACGGCCAGAATGTCGTCTTTTTGGATTCAACAGCTTATGGGGGAAGAGAACGCTCCATCTATTTTATCCGAGGCCATCAATCAAAGGAAAAATGAATACTACATTGCTTTAGAAAACACTCGCGATGCTAGTAACGATCTCACTTATTTTCTTAAATACATCTATGAGACTATGAACGAGTCTCTTCTTTGCTACGAGAATACGGAATACGTTTCTCAAAACTTGCAAAACAAGGGCATTATTTTGACAGAAACAGAGAAGAGCTATTTCCGAAAAATATTACTTTCCTACTCCGGGAAATTCACTTATTCCGACTTTGAAAACATGGCTAAAATCAGTATCACAAAGCAAGGAGCTTTAAAAATCCTCAATCGTTTCGCTAATTACGGGTTATTGATTCCCTCCGAAAGCAATTCCAAGACCAAATTATTTGCTTTGAATCCAGACGTTATGCTTTTTCTTACTCCTCGTTTGCAAAAGGCCCTCGTAAGATAATGACCGGCCTAAAAACGTTTTGTGTCTTTCGCACTAAACGTTTTTTCGATAGACATAAGTGCCCAATAGCCGATATCGTAAGCATCACGTTTTAGACAAGGAAATACAGCTAAAACAAAGAGATAATCCCTATAACCAACGCAGCAATACCCATAGAAATCTCCTTTCTATAGGAATTTTATCCCTGTGTTTTTTTCAAGATTTTTTCGCGCTTTTGCAAGTTTCTTTAAAACAAGGATTCAATTTTCAAAATCGCGGAAATGATCAATCTTCCAGTTAGGATCCACTCCTAAAGACAAAGGGGCAAAAAGCTTTTCTTTGTAAAGGTGTTCCGCGACTTTTGCGATCATCGCCGCATTATCGGTCGTGCACCATAATGGAGGAATAATTAAATCAATTTCCGTTCCTTTAAGGCGTTCGGTCATTTCTTGACGAAGATAGCTATTCGCGCTGACTCCACCCGCTAAAACGACTTGCTTCACTTGATATTCGAGCGCAGCTTTCGTTGCTTTTTCAATAATCATTCCAATCGCAACATCTTGAAAACTCTTGCACATATCGTCGAGGCGGACTTCTTCGCCTTTCATCTTGAGTTGGTTTACGAGATTGATGACACTTGTCTTTAAGCCACTATAAGAGAAATCGTATGTTCCTTTTCCTGCTAGAGGATAAGGAAGCTCGTATGTATGCTTCCCTAGTTTTGCGTGTTGATCAATAGGGAGACCTCCAGGATAAGGAAGGCCTAGAACGCGAGCCACTTTGTCATAGCATTCCCCTACCGCATCATCTTTTGTTTCGCCGACAATTTCGAAATTTAAGTGCTCGCGCATAATGACAAGCTCAGTATTTCCACCACTCACAACAACACATAAAAGGGGAAATTTTAATTCACCCACGTATTCATTCGCGTAAATATGGCCCGCTAAATGATGAACTGGGATTAAGGGTTTATGATAAAGCATCGCTAAGGTTTTTGCCGCTTGTAATCCGACATGGAGGCAGCCGATTAATCCTGGGCCTCTTGTCACCGCAAAAGCATCCATATCTAGAAAAGATAAATGGGCTTGCTCTAAGGCTTCTTTTAAGCAAACATCGATATTTTCGCAATGTAAGCGGGATGCAATCTCTGGCATAACGCCGCCATATTTTTGGTGAACAGCAATTTGGGTGCTCACGACGTTTGCTAAAAGTTTCCCGTTATCGGTAATCGCAACGCTAGTTTCGTCGCAACTCGATTCAATCGCTAGAATTTTTGCCATTTTATAAACTCCTCACCATATATATCGCATCTTCCCCGTCTTCATAGTAATGAGGCTTCTTCACTATTTCTTCCCATCCATTTTTTCTGTATAGGGATATCGCTTTTTCGTTAGAGGCACGTACTTCCAAAGTAATAAAATCGACACGATCTTTTTGTTTTTTACAAACTTCAACCATCTTGTTTAGAAGCGCTTGAGCGATACCCTTTCTCCGATAACTTTCATTTACGCATATGCGATTAATTGTTGCGCTATCGAAGGTAATCATAAAATCGAGATAGCCAACGACTTCGTCTTCTAAAAGCGCAACATACACTTTCGCGCAAGGGTTCTCTTTCATCTCGTAACGGATCTGCTTTTCTGGCCAAGGGTCAATAAAGCAGCCCGCTTCAAGATTAGCGACTGCCAATACGTCCTCTTCTTTAATTTTTCGAATGCGAATATTGCTCATACTGGATAGCTGTCTTTTAAATAAACCGGTTTGGCGGCTAAAACGTTCTCTACGAGGTTCTTATTGATTGCGGCTTCGTTTAAATTTTTAAGAATATCAGGTTTTTTCGTCTTTAATCCTAAGTAATCAGTTTCCCCGCATATTAAGACGGAAGGATGCTCTTTTAGATAAGCAAGGAGTTCCTCATTTGTCCAAATCGTATCTTCTAAAAGTGTTTTTTCTCCTTCATAGATTCCTACATAAGAACGTTTGCTTCTCGCGTTAGAGACGCAAAGCGAAACGGCATTAGCTTCTTTTAACGCTTCCAAACTTGAAACAAGAAATAGAGGAATATTCAAAGCAAACGCCATGACTTTGGCAACCGTTAAAGCAATACGAACGCCCGTATAAGAACCAGGGCCCTTTGTTGCGACAACATAAGAAATATCCTTGCGGTCGATGTGGTTTTTATCTAGTAGCTTTCCTAAATAATCGACAAGGAGTTCGCTTTGCCTTTGCCAAGCAGGTTCATCAATTTGATCGATGATGCTTTTATCTTTGGCAATGCCTAAAATCAAACTTGCATTGCTCGAATCAATCAAAACGCCAATCATTTTAGTATCTCCTCTACTTTTTTAACCATTTCATCAAAATGAGGGGAATTGCTTTTTAAGGTGATTCTCCTTTGATTTTCATCAATATGCTCTAAAACGATTTCTAGATATTCATCGGGGAGCAATGGCTGAATGAATTGAGGCCATTCCACAAAGCAAACGCCATCCCCTTCGATATATTCGTCTAACCCTAATTCGATGTTTTGGTTTTCTAAGCGATAAGCATCGATATGGTAAAGAGGCATGTCTCCTTTAAAGTAGCATTTCATGATATTAAAAGTAGGCGAAATGACTTCGTCTTTAATGCGGAGCGCTTTAGCAACCCCGCCCACTAAAGTCGTTTTTCCAGCTCCTAAATCTCCTTCAAGAAGCACGACATCGCCCCTACAAAACAAGGGTGCGATAATTTCACCGAGCCGAACTGTTTCTTCTCTATTTTTGCTAACAAAAGTGTAATTCATAATTGTGCCCATTATAGTCTTTCGGGAAAGAAGCATATATCAAAAACGAACGTTATTAGTGACCATAAAAGGTCTATTTTCGCCTAGGAATTTATCATAAATCGCGTTGATGCTTTCATTTTGAAAAGGAAAATCATGACGATTCATGGCGTCTTTCACTTCTTTCATGGATTTGCGGATTGCTTTTGTGAGATCAGGGGAATAGCCATAGGTTAAAACGTGGCGTTCGAATTCTATCTCATCAAGTTCTTTAATCCCGCCGTCTGGGAAAAGTTTTACGTCTAAATCGTAATCGATATATTTAAGATATCCTTTATCCAAAATGGTCGGGGAAGCGATATTCACATAATAGCAAAGCCCGTCTTCTTTCATCATGCAGATGACATTCATCCATTTTTTCTTGAATAAAAGGAACACGGCATGCTCCTTTGTCATCCATCTTCTTCCATCGGATTCAGTGACCAAAGAAGCGCGGGAGCAAATCGCCCAATAGTCGTCAGTTTCTTCCGTTAAATAGGCGGCTGACCACTGACGATGAAGTAAGCCATCGTGCTTATAAGCTTGAACGATAATCCATTTCGGAAATCGGTTTGTTACTAATTTTTTATCCATAAAGCGTCACCTCAAGCGAGGAACTGACTTAATTATAAGTCAAGCCCATTATTTCGACACCTACTTTCGCTAAAGAAAAAATGGTACAAATTGCTTAATTTCATCCAAAGGAGAAAATCTCTGCAAAATAGGCATGGTTTTTTAAAATAAAAGAACGCAGTAGTTTATGATTTGTTTTTTAAATATCCTCGCAAAATATACATAAAAACGAATAAAGGGTAGCTTTTATTGCGCCTTTATTCGTTAGATCGATAAGAAATTAGTCTTTATTCTTTTTCTTTATAGCCATTGATGGTATCAATCGCCGTAAGTACTTTCTTTAAATCATCGTGATAGTGTTCGCTTGGTGCGGGGTCAAAAGGCTTTTCTAAAGGAAGCACCATAAGATTGTCTTCATACCCCATTAAGAAATAGGTATTTCCTTCTCTAATCGACACCGCAACATCGATAAGCGTCTTGTCCGTACGAATTTCTTTAATGGCCTCTAAACTCTTTTTTGTTAAGCCTTTGCGATTTCCTTTCTTGCCATAGACAACATAATCGCTATGGTCTTCTAAAACATCAAGTCCAGCCAAATTGGTTGGAGGGAGCGCTCTTTTGTTTCCTTTTAAATAAACGACCACATCATCACCTGTATAGTGATTAGGAGCAACGATCATTTTCCCAACGAAGACGGTGCGCAATGTTTTTTGGCCTCTTGTTTGGGCGGCGCAATCAACGACTTTAATGCGATTATCGTGATAATCGAAACTAACTAAATCTCTCGAACCGACTTTAACCACATCCTCATAGAGATTGCAGGCGCTTAAATCTTCAGGCTGAATCTTATTAGCAACCCCTCCTTCAACGTTCGAAACGCCAAGATTGGAAAAAGAATAGGCGTTCGAGAAAGAATAGAATTTGGCAAAATAGTCATTCATTAAACGGTCAAGTCTCTTTTTGGATAAAAAGCTATAAACGCCTAAAATTAAAATCGCGCCTAGAAGCACGCCTAAAGTGATATACATACCGGCTTGTTTCCCGCTTAACGCAGGGATGGTATTTGGAATAATATAGCCAGCAACAATCAAAGCGAGGCTAACGCCGGTGATGATCCATTTGATGAGGTTTTCTTTTTTATAGGCTTTATGAAATTCGCTTCTTGCGTTTTCGATCGCGATTAGGTTCTCATCGTTGTATTCGTAAGTAGAGGTAGCCTTCCCCTTCTCTAGTTTAGAAGCGTCAGCTGTTTCTTCCGTTACAGCATCTTCCCCTTCTTTATAAAGATTAACTTCAGGCTGCGCTTGTTTTTCTTGAGCGGGTTCTTCTACAGGAATAGGTTCTTCTCTTTTCACTTCGTCTGCAAAATCGCTTTCAGGTTCTTTGTTGACTTCTGCTTCTTTTGTTTCTTTTATAGAAGCATCATCGATTTTCTTTTCTTCCATCTTCGTGTCTCCTATTTAAATATTTCTTACGCGCTTATTGCGCACTAGAGGAATTATAAACGAGTAAATTGAAAACACCCACAAAATAGTAGGGAATCGCTTTAGCGAGGCTCATATGCAAAACGGATGTTCTTTTAAATAAAGAGCTGCCTCTTTTGAGCAACTCTTTTTTAGATGTCATCGTCTGATAACGCCCGAAAAGGAATGAATCATATCTAAATAGCAATTCCAAAAAACAATAAAATAAAGCGGATTAACTTTAAAGCGGATTAACGCTCTTGCTCAGGCGGGAACATCGCGTTGATATGGCATAATGGGCCATATAAAACCAGCAAAACCCCAAGGGCAATCGCCCCAGACACCGGAATATAAATCGCGTTATAGAGGCAAGCGGCAGGGAAACTAAGCTGGTAGAACACCATAGAGCTCACTGAGCTTCCTAGGAAGCGCACAAGTGTCGCTAAAACGCCAGCAAGCAAAAGATATAATTCGCCCTTTAAAGAGTAATGGCCCCACGAGACGGCATCTACCGAAGAAGGCATAATGAGCTTTGAGAAAAAGCCCAAAACCGCCACCGAGCCAAAACCAATCAAATAATCAAACGGGTAAGTGAATAAGCCATGCCCATCGGTTAAACAAGTTAACATGCCATACACGATTCCGCCGGAAATAAAACCATGAAGCGGCCCTCTACGCAAGGCAATCAAGAAAAGAGGGAGCATTTGAAGATTGACGGATCCCGCCCCAGTTGAAATTGGAAGTTTAATAAAATTAAAGACGAAGGCCAAGGCAATCAAAATCCCATCTTCCGTGATTGCCTGAACGTTTTCGCCATATTTCTTCCCTGAAGTCATTAACGAAAGGAAAGCGCCAATAGTTGCCGCTAGTAGCGATAGCGCAGTCCCATATCCAATATCCGAGGAATGATAATTCGGAATCAAATCCGTAGCAAAATAAGAGAAAAGTTCTTTATACGCAGCAAGGAAGCAAACTCCAAATAAGAACGAGAACGTCGAACTAAGGGCAAAATTCTCGCGGACTTTATCTTTGGTAAATAAACCAAATATCGGTGCAATTCCCGCCCAAACGAATAAAGTAAGGATGCAAATAACCGGCCAAGAAGGAGTAAAGGAAGTATTGAACATATCCCATAAATGGATATCGAAATATTCTTTCACAGCTTTTGTGGCGTCGGCTGGTGTGTATTTAATCGAATACGTTAGCACCGTTCCTAAAAGGAACAAAATGCTCATCGCCGCAAAAATTAGTGGCATAAAGAAGATAATTTTCTTCTCTTTTACTTTTTCTTCTTCCATGAAAAAACCTCCAAATGGACACACTCGGAGGGCAAAAAAACAAGTTTTATTACCTCCGCCAGAATTATCTGGATCAGGTGTGCCGTCGAGTCTCCTATAGACTCCTCTCAGCCCATTGAATGATGAGCTCCGGATAAGAAAAGACTAAACTTATTGGATAAGCCAGTCAATAGAGGCTACACCATTATCTTCTAAATAACGGTTACATTTTGAAAACAAATGCATCCCGAACCATCCCCCGCGATTTGCGCTAAGCGGAGATGGGTGCACGGCTTCCAAAACCAAATGTTTTGGATGATGGATCATCGCTTTGTATTTTTTAGCGAATCCACCCCAAAGCATAAAAACAATTGGCTGATTCAAAGTATCCAAATACATCATAACGTCATGAATAAAGTCATCATATTCCGCTCGTCGATGGCTTAAAGGCTCATTCATTCTCACCGTAAGATAGGCGTTTAATAAAAGCACCCCTTGCGTTGCCCAAGGCGTTAAATCACCATTATCGTAATTCATTTTGATCCCGCCGATATCGCGCTCAATCTCGCGGTAAATATTAAGTAAGGAAGGAGGTGGATCAATTCCGCGGGGCACGCTAAAAGATAACCCCATCGCTTGACCAGGATTGTGATAAGGGTCTTGACCAATAATCACAACCTTTAATTCGCTTGGCTTAGTTAAGCGAAACGCTTGAAAAACCATATCGCGAGGCGGGTAAACAGTATGATTTTGAAATTCTTCATCTAAAAAGGCGCGAAGGCTTTTTGCATAATCCTTATTTTTAATGCTTTGAAAAAGCGCGTCCCAATCCTGTAACATGCCTTTCATTATAGAGAATCGAATGGAAGGAACAAACAAATCCCGCTAGAAAGAGAAGAAATCGCCTTATCGGTAAAAGCGGTAACAACTTATTTTTTCGGTGTTAACAAAGTTAAGAGTGGCTTATAATGACAATTGCTTACGCTGTAAGCATGTTGAGAAAACGAAAAAAATATTAAGGAGAAGAAAACCAACATGTCCATGATTGAAAAAATTCATGCTCGTCAAATCATCGATTCCCGTGGCAATCCAACGGTCGAAGTCGAAGTGACGACTGATGAAGGCGCTTTTGGCCGTGCCGCTGTTCCAAGTGGTGCTTCCACTGGCGAACGCGAAGCTCTTGAGCTCCGCGATGGCGATAAGAAATACTTTGGCGGAAAGAGCGTTTTAAAAGCCGTTAAAAACGTCAACGAAATCATCGCTCCAGCTCTTGAAGGCAAATTCGATGTTCTTGATCAAGTCGGTATCGATGAAGCCATGATCAAACTCGATGGCACCGCCACCAAGAGCAAACTCGGCGCAAATGCAATGCTAGGCGTATCGCTAGCCGTTGCTCACGCCGCTGCCGATTTACTCGGTATCCCGCTTTGGAGATATCTCGGCGGACCAAATGCCAAACAACTCCCTGTCCCAATGATGAACGTCATCAATGGCGGGAAACACGCTGATAGCTCCGTCGACTTCCAAGAATATATGATTATGCCAGTCGGTGCGAAATCCTTCAGCGAAGCCATCCAAATGGGTGCTGAAACATTTGCCGCTCTCCGCAAGATTCTTAAAGACAGGAAAGACATCACCGCTGTCGGCGATGAAGGCGGATTTGCTCCTAACGGCATGAAGAGCAACGAAGAACCTCTCGAGGTCCTCGTTGAAGCCATTAAAGCCGCTGGTTATAAGCCAGGGAAAGATGGCATCATGCTCGGCATGGACCTTGCTTCTAGCGAATTCTATAACCCAGAGACTCATATGTATGAACTTAAGAGATCTGGCCAAGGCGCAAAGACAACCGACGAAATGATCGACATCATCGCTTCCTTCGTTGAGAAATATCCGCTCATCACTGTCGAAGACGCGTTAGCCGAAAACGACTGGGAAGGCTGGGAGAAACTCACCAAGAGACTCGGCAAGAAAGTCCAACTCGTTGGCGATGACCTCTTCGTCACCAATAAAGTTTATGTCAAGAAAGGCATTGAACTTGGCTGCGCCAATAGCGTGCTCATCAAAGTGAACCAAATCGGCACCTTAACCGAAACGCTCGACACCTGCCAAATGGCGATGCGCGCTGGCTATACTTGCGTTGTGAGCCACCGTTCTGGCGAAACCGAAGACACAACAATCGCGGACCTCGTTGTCGCGCTTAACGCTGGTCAAATCAAGACCGGTTCTATGAGCCGCACCGACCGTATTGCAAAATACAATCAACTTCTCCGCATTGAAGAAGAACTCGGTGCAGAAGCCGAATATCCTGGCATCAACGCCTTCTATAACCTCATTAAATAAGGTTAGGAACTCAACTAGACTACTGAAAATCGGAAGACGTTCAGTAGTCTTTTCTTTTTTTAGCAAAAGTAAATCGAAAACAATTAGCTTTGTTTATCACGTAGAACGAAACCAAACATAGATAAAGTCGACTAGGTTCTCGCGAGAAATTCTTGAAAAAGAATTTGTGAAACGTCCATGAACGTCCATAAGCATGGTAAGCAACATCAATGAAAAGACCTATAAATATAGTTGGTTTCTTTTGAAAGTTCAGATAAACATCACCATATAATGTGGCATCGTTTTTTTCGGCAACACCAATATTCCCGCTAACGAGTTTATAAGCAACAGATGGTGAAAAGTCTTTTATGAAGGCATTAAGTGAGGCTGAAGGATTATTTCCAGCTTTTACTTCAATTGGGACAACCGTTCCGTCTTTTTCGATCAAAAATTCAAGTTCGTGGTCATCGTCAGGCTTGTAATAATGAAGCGTGTATCCTCTTTTTACTAGTGATTCAGCAACGACGTTTTCATAAACAGCCCCGCGAGCGTTCCCTTTAATCGTATTATTTAAAATTCCAATTTTTGCCTCTCGTCCATACATCTCCGTCAATAGGCCAGTGTCATTGATATACATTTTGAATTGTCCTTCGATTTCATTCGCCATCAAAGGGATATATGGTTCTCTAACGTTATAGCAAGCGTTAACGAGCTCTGAATCTATGAGCCATTTCACACTGCCACCATATTTCCTGCTTGTTTGTTTTTTCTCAACGAAAGAATATTGAAATCTCTTCAATTCCCTCGCCAATTGTTTGTGAATGGAGTCATAACATGCCCTGACTTTCGTCTTTTCCTCGCCTTTCGCGTGTTTGGATATATCGCTTTGATAATCGCTAATAATTTTCTTTTGAACCCTAAAAGCTTCATTAAAATCGTTTGTTTTCGTATAAGAGGCGACAACCTCAGGCATCCCACCGATAACCATATATTCTCTAAACAACGATTCAAACTTCTCATTGATCGAGAGTTGCAAGAAATTATGTGTTTTCTCCTTTCATCCACAGCGTCGATACGTTTTTTGCCTCAGTCAATCAATTTGAATCCCGTTCCATATTTTTAGAGTGACTTGCACCTATAAAGAAAAATGGACACGGAAAGTGTTTTTCGGCGGATCCCGTTTCCGTGTTTAAGCAGCATGAACAACAAGCATGCATTTTATCACTAATATAAAAATCACTCATCATTCATTAAGGATGGGAACAAGTAATATGGTAAATTAATTAAATCGTTCATTTTCCGATAATCCTTCGCGGAAATTAGATATCTTTGCCCACAAATAGAAGAATATTTTTCTTTGAATTTGTCGATTGATTCGTGATTAGTAATCTTGCTGGATTTGATTTCAAGCGGAGTTATTTTTCCTTTATTGCAATACAAGAAATCAATCTCATAACTATGAGTGCTATTCTTTTTCCTCCATGAGTAATAATAGAGCTTTCTTTTAGAAGCCACTAGCATCTGGGAAATCATATTCTCATATAGATAGCTTAGATTTAAGGCGATTTTGTCGCTTAATAGTTTCTTGTAAATGGATTCGTACTCACCAGCCCCGTTATTAAAAAGCATCGTCACAAAAAGCCCCGTATCAAATAAATACAATTTAAAGGTGGACATATCGATGGACTGATTCAAGGATAAACTCGGCTCGAAAACGCGGTAGCAAATGTTTACAAGTTTCGAATCGACTAAATCGAAAATCCTCTCGTCGTCTTTGCTCGTTTTGCCTTTAATCTTTGCGGCTCTAAATGAAAAGTTCTTCTTTTTTGCGGCAAGCTGCGCGGGGATGGATGAAAAAATCTTTGATAGTCTGCCGCTAGGATCTATTTTTTTTAAATCCTCTTCATACAAAGAAATGATTTCTTGCTTTATCCGGTCGATTTGGCTGAAATTCATTTTGTTAGCATATGCTTCAACCGCTTGCGGCATTCCGCCAACGGCCAAATAAATCCTAAAATTCCTTATTAGGGTTCTATTGGTAATTTCCCCAATGGGCTTTTTGAATGAATATAGTTTTTCTAAAACGTCATAGTTTGTGTTGGTTGCCAAGCAAAATTCTTCATAATCCATCGGATCAACCTGAATCTTCATTTCTTCAGAGGGAATTAAAATATCTTTGACGTTCTTTTTGATGGAAATCAAAGATCCGGTTTCGATATAGTCGTATCTCCCGTCCTTCACCAAGTGCTTTATTGCTTGTCTTGCTTTAGGGAACAATTGGACCTCGTCGAAAACGATAACCGACTCTCGAGGATACAAAGTGGTTTTCATTTCGGCTTGGAGGCGAATGAAAAAGAGGTCCAAATTGCCGATATCATTAAAACAATCGATGATATTTTGCTGGTTCTTTGAGAAATCAATGAATAGATACGATCTGTATTCGTTTTTCGCGAAGTTAAGAGCGATTGTAGTTTTCCCAACGCGTCTAGCCCCTTCTAACAAAACAGCATACTTACCATTCCACGTTTTTTTCCATTCTAAGAGTTCATCATAAGCTTTTCTTTTGAACATATTATTCACCACATCTGTTTTCATGTTTCAAGTTTTATTATGACCAAACGTTCTCATATTTCAAGTAAGCAAAGTCCAAAATGTTCTCATATTTCAAGCAACTATAGGCTTATCATTCGTTAAAATATTCTTTACACTAATTAATTATTGTCCACTTTTACTAATGTTTTTTGATTTTTTAAAACAAAGTTATAACGAATTGACTCGTACTTTGTCATTTCTTTAGTTTTGCAAGGTCGTTTCGAAAATCAAAAAAGAGCCATAAACGGGTTTAGTTTTAAGGCAAGCCCGCTCTTTTATGCTTAAAAGCAATATGCAAGGAAGATTAAGCCTCTTAATTTTCGTCTTTATAGTGAACTTGAACGACGATTTCTTGGTTATGATCACCAAAGCCTTTCCCAAAGACATTAATCCCTCTTGCGTAATGGGAATTCGGTTTTACGCCAAAACGTAATGAGAAAAAAGACGTGAAGCATAAATCTAGCTGAGCAATATTCGTATCAGAAACTGTCTCATTATCAATCCAAGTTCCTTCCTGATCGACTCTGATTTTCACTAGCATCCCGTATTGTGAAGATTGGGATGGGTACCAATCTGGATTCAATAGTCCCCTTCTATCGCCGTAATCACCCATAGAACGATATGTGCAAATCTCTTTCTCATTGGCATAGAAAGTAATATCGCTTTTCCAGGTATTATTATCGTTAGGGCATTCCGAGCACACTTCTAGTGAGAACGTTAGGCTTTGCACATCTTTATCTTTAAATGATGCCGTTGGAACGCGATATTCCACCCATCCTTTAATAAAAGAGAATAGTTTTGCTTCACTGCGTCTAGGAGAAAAGAAAGGCAGAATAGAATCCACTTCTCCTAATTGCCCATTATGTCCATGCATAATACAAGGTGGAGTGATATCGAAATCAAAGTAAGATCCGACCGGCAATTCAACTGAATACATGCTTTTCTTCGTCATAGCATTTTGGGAAAAAAGATATAAATATTCTCGCAAGACTCAGAAATATTTTTCTCATTGCCCCTTTTGCTTGGAGAAGGAAGCGCATTAATCAATTTAGCGTCTTTTAATATCTTTAAATGGGTCACTCGCCGAATTCGAAGGAACAGCCTTTAAGAGCAATTATGGCGGCGAGAACGAAAGTTGGGGGTATGGAGAAGGTATTTCTAGTACCGAAGACTTCCTCAACCGTCTTTCTTTACTCATGACATCCACCGTAGAAATCCCTTTCTTTGAAGGATTTTGCTACACTCAACTCTCAGATGTAGAGCAAGAAGTCAATGGCTTAGTCAAAGAAGATCGCACCTATAAATTACCAAAAGAAGCGTTGCGGAAAATCTTTGGAATGCCTAGAGAATAATCATCACACCCCAATTTAAACGTAGCTCCTTAAGCGTTAGTTATTAGCTTATACGCTAAATTCATTACTTGATGTAAGCCAATAAGCATGAAACTGACGCTTTTTCAGTCTTAATCGTTTTTAGATATTTTAGTATATCTTTTTATACGGTTTTTGTTTGTTTCAGATATTTTTATTATATTATAATATATGTATGAAACTATATTATGGCGCGAACAAAATCATCAAAGAACCGATATTTGGTTTAGGAAACCCTAGTAATGACTATGGGCTTGGTTTCTATTTAACTCCATCAAAAGAAGCGGCTCTATTATGGGCAAGCCAATTCGAAAATGGCTACGTAATGACCTATGAAGTTATTTTAGATGACCTTCGCATTTTAGAATTGAACCACAATACGGAAAAAGATGTCCTTACTTGGATTTCTTTACTAACCATAAACCGTTTTAGTAAAGAGGAACGGCTACGTTATAAAAATGAACTCAATTGGCTAATGCGAAAGTTCCCCACCAATATTTCTCAATACGATCTCGTCATAGGATATCGTGCAGACGATTCTTACTTTGCTTATTCTAGTGGTTTTATAAAGGGAGAAGTTTCAATAGAGACATTAGAAAAAGCGATGCTTATCGGAAAACTAGGTCTTCAATATGTATTAATATCTATGAAAGCGTTTAGCTCCATTCATTATCTATCTAGCGAAAAGGTATCATCCCTTTACTCTTATCGCGATTTTCGGAAAAAGGCACTAGAGGAATATCACCAATTAGTCTTAAAGGAAGACCTTTTTACGAACCACTTCATAAGGGATATCATGAGAAAATATGGAAAATAATGTTGAGCCTTCACAATACAAAGACAAATTTGGAGCGTTACTCTCTAGATTGCACGAGATTGGTTTTAGTGACGAAATCATCACAAAGACCATTTTAGAACACCCCTTCTTTTCTTATTTTGAAAAAAATAAATCCGAAATATTTTTGAAAACGCCTCTAGAAGATATTATCCAGAATGTTTTTCATAGAGATAATGTCGTTTTAGATTATTCTTCTCCCTTTATAAGCGAATATTTCTATGCAGGAGGAGCCTATTTCTCTCTCTTGCTCGATTATAAGATTCCTTTAGAACGATCGTTTCTCATTTACCCGCTGAGTAAGATGATTGAACGTTTCAATCCGTATCACGAAATGTCTTTTTCTCATTTGGCCACGAGATACCTAGAAGATGAAAAGAAAATAGGTATCTTCCGTGCCTTAAGGAAATGGCGGAACTTAACCGTAAGAGAAATATCCGTATTGACTAAAATCAAGATGCCAACACTTGTGTCTTATAATAGTAATGTGTCTTTAATGAATGCGTCTTTTGAAAACATTTCTCTATTATCCGAAGCGTTTCACGTAAGAATATCTACCTTTAAAAACCGGTCTTCTTTCTATTTATTACCTTATGAGCTTCTTCACGATGAATCCTTTCTCAAAGAATTCAAAAAAGAACTCGTCCTCTATTTTGACATTGATGAGGGCACTCTTCTTATCGATACCTATAAAACCGATAAAGAGCTATCTGCCCTAGTAAAAATGCATAAGGTTCTTATCTATCTTCCTGATTTTGCCCTCGTTAAATATCAAGGGAGGGTTGTCTATCGGTTCCTAAAAGAGGAAGAAATTGGCCTATTAGTGAAAAACTCAATGAGAGAATAATCACTGTAATTCTCGAATATAAAATAAGGATTGCGGCTGCACTTATGCTTCTATTCGATTTTTCGTGCCATTTGGCAGTTTTAATCGACTGATAGCGTTTTAGGAGTGTAACGAGAGATAAAATCAACAAAATATCGCTTCATTGCCTTTTTTATCAAAAATATCGCCTTAAAAGCTCAAACAATCTACTCGTAGGAGAAGGAGAAAATGACGGATTTTTAAGGATAGTACGATGCATTTCTAATGGCTTCGAAAACATTCGATAAAAAGCCTACTTTGTACTTTTGATGTGTTTTTAGATACATCAAATTGCACTTTTTGATTACAGACTAAAACCTTCTCAAGAGAGGTGCCGAATAGATGGAAAGAAAATCATCGAATGGAACGAAATGAGAAGGAAACCTCTTGTCGTCTACGGGGCAAGACAGATTGGTAAGACCTACTTGATCAAAGACATCACGCAGAAAGATATTACAAAGAGAACTACATCTATATCGATTTCAAAAAGACGACGATGCGCGTTTATTTATAAACGGAAACGGAAAGAACCCACCGATAGTAAATGCCAAAAGAATCATCGAGTATCTCTCCTTACGTGAGAATCGCCTCATCAATAAGAACACCTTGCTCATTTTTGATGAAATTCAAGAAGCTTTACCAATTATTACTTCCTTGAAATACTCCAAGCAAGATTTTAGAGATATGCCCGTTATCGCTTCCGGCTCAATGGTTAGAATCAAATTGAAAAGGCAAAACAAAATCAATCGCCAGCAAAACTCGGAAGGCTTCTTTTCCCAGTAGGAGCAATCGAAGAAATTGTGATGCATCCCCTTTCTTTTGATGAATTTCTATTCAATTACAATAGGCTCCTCTATGCAAAAATCGTGGACACCTACAAAACGAAGACGCCTTTAGATCAAGAAATCCACGAAATGGCGTAGAAGTTTTATACAAATACCTATTGATAGGTGGCATGCCCGAAAACGTAGAGATGTTTCTAGACAAAGAGCCGTTAGTGAAAATCAGGGAAAACATCATTTCTATTTTTGGGGACTATCTAAATGACAAGGGCCTATATCAAGTTACTAGTGAATCCATTGTCCGTTCTAAGCTCATCCTAAAAAGTATCTATCAGAAGCTAAACAAAAAATCTAAGGACTTTAAGGCGTATTTATTAGGCAAAGGATTAAAAACTAGAGACCTGAAATCGCCAATCGAATGGCTATTGACTGTCGGGGTCGCGTATCAATCCGAACAAGTGAAGGAGAAAGTTACCTTGCCATTTTCACTAACGGATGGATCGAATTTCAGACTATATTTGATGGATTTAGGCTTTTTGGCGTACCAAAGTGGGATTAACATGTCCACTTTCGTGAATCCCACCATAAAGAATACCTTGTCAGGCGTCTTTTTCGAAAACTATGTCGCGAATGAATTAGAGGCAAAAAACATCCCGCTTTTCTTTTGGAAAGGGAAGAATAATGCGGAATTCGAATTCCTTGTAGACGACCAAAACAAAATCGTTCCTCTTGATGCTAAAAAAAGTAAGCAGTCTTCCATCAAAAAAATTCAAAGAGCATAACAAATACACGTATTGCGTAAAGATCTCAGCAAACAACTACGATTATGACAAAGAAAGCAAGATACTGACGATTCCTCTATACATGTTCTTTGCGTATCTAAACGATTTAAAGGAAAGAAATTCCTCCACAAAAAGCGCAAGTAGCGTAGAACTTTAACCCATTGATAAGACTTGAAAAACCGAGAAATGTGTAGCCTTAAGATTCTTTTCTCTTATGATGAAATCAAATTTATCGTTGGAACTTTCTTGAAATTATTGAAGTTCCAACGGAAAAACGTGTATTTAAATATACGGGGAAAATAATAGCCAGAGATAACTATCTAACCAAAATCCGCTCTTTCTACGATTCAAGATATATCAAAGTAATCACTGGTGTCCGTCGATGTGGCAAATCCGAGCTTTTGCTTCAAATCATAAACGAACTGAAGGCGTCCGGAGTCGATGATGAACATATTATTTATCTAGATTTAGAGAGTAGAAATGGAACCCCCAATGAATTGTTCCAATTTTACTTGATTCAGTTTCTAAGAAAATTGCCTAATCAAAATAAAACGGCATTTCTGCCGTTTTGCAGCATTAATAGTCTTGATAGTTGAAGTCATCGACAAATTTGTATTTATCCCCGACGGCTTTCTTGACCATTATAGAGAATTTGATAAGGTCTTGCTTGAATTCTTTCCGTTCTGCTTCGGTTTTGAAACCGACGTCAGTGAATTCGCGCTCAGTATTTACAAACTGGCTATCATACTCATCGCTTATCTTGTTCATTAATGAAACCAAATCTTTGTTGCCTTCAAGTTCGTTAGGCAAACCAGGCGAAGAGGTTATTCCGTCTTCTTCGTACAGCCAAATAGGATCACACCCCCACTCAAGCATTAATCTTACAGTTTTCATTTTTCTTTCTCCTCATTTATTCTATTTTTGTTAGTGAAATTAGTTCCTACCACATACCCATTGTCAGATATTGAAACTGCTAGGTAAATTGTTTGTTCCTTATAATTATACTCGAATACATCCCTAGGGGGTTTGCGACTGCCCTGAATTCCTATTTTCTTGCCATGAGTAATTACTTCAATGACAAATTCAGCTACTTTATCTTTGCTTATGCCGCGTGAGATAAAATCATTTTCTCTTTTATCCAAAATGTGCGCTAGGCCGGAAGCTCTTTCACCAAGTTTTCCTTCTTCTATCCAAACTATCTTTCCATTTGGCATTTTTCCGATGGCTAAGACCTTGTCGGGAGATATTTTAAACCCCTGGTCTATGACATTCTGAATAAGTTCGTTTTCCTCTTTGCTCAAATTTTCATTGAGCAAAGGTTTGGAAGTCTGATTGGTCTCCTTAACTTCATTATCCTCCTTACTGCCTTTTGTGCCTATGAAATGTCCGCTATTTGATAGCGTTTCACCAATGTAGGCAACGAAAAAAAGGAAGTTCATCTATAATGCT